>TARA_R100001530_G_scaffold17502_2_pt1 | contig 14422 bp, 9 predicted proteins | sample TARA_R100001530 | Tara Oceans TARA_R100001530 (sample SAMEA2622166) | marine metagenome | biome: marine biome (ENVO:00000447); feature: mesopelagic zone (ENVO:00000213) & marine oxygen minimum zone (ENVO:01000065); material: "saline water (ENVO:00002010), including plankton... | reverse complement strand
AGAAACAGACCAAGTACAAACACCAGATACATTTGATGACGCTACAGGGATTCCTCAACAAGTATCTGACCTTTCTGTTAAAGAATTGAAAAAGATATTAAAGGGAAAAGACCAAAAAACTGGAGGGACTAAACAAGCTTTAAGAAGGAGACTAGAAGCTTTTATTAAATTAACTGCTTCAGATCAGCATTCTGACAAAGAAAGTGTTACTGATGCTGAATTAGAAAAAACTGAGAAAGCCATTTTTAATACTTTGGCAATTTTAGTTGGAGGTGACAGGAATAGGGGAGCAAGAGAAAAAGCTGGAGTTACTGAGACTCGTCTGGAAGAGAATAAGAGATTAAAGGCTGAAGAGAAAGAACTCAGTGATAATCTTATTTTTGACGATGCACTTGAAGAGTCATTACTGGATATTGAAGAATCAAATTCACCTCCTATACAGAAAAAGAGAGACAGGGTAGAATTACTAAGGGCAGCTAAGGCTAAACAAGAAACAGGGACTAAAAAGGCTCAATCCAGGAAAACAATTGAGGGTAAAGGTAGGGTAGCACCCTCTACAAAGAAAAAAACAGCACCTAAAAAGGCGGTTACGGAGAAAAAAGGCTTATCTGATAAGCAGAAAACAGAGTTTGTCAAGAAACGTCTTGCTGGTGAAAAAGCCAATGAAGCAGATATGACCAAGGCAGAATTAGCTTATTATAATAGTGAAGAATTTAGTCAAGATTATGAATCTCAAAAACTTATGGAAGACGCGGGAGATCAAGATTTCAATAGACCCACAGATAACTTTGATTATCAAGATGAAATGGATAGTAACGAGAAGTTGGCATCTGAAGATAAAATACTTATGGATAAAATTCTATCAAGGCTACAAAAACATTTTCCTTATGTAGATGTGAAAACTTTTGAAGGTCTTATAAAGGTATATGGAAGAAATAAAATTGGTTATGCAACGGAGGCTCTTGTAGCATGGTCACTGGATAAGGGAAAACTTGATACACTCCCACATGAATATGCTCATATATATGTTAAACTACTTAGAAATGAAAAGATCATTAAACTTGCTCTTAAGCAATTCAAGACTGAAGAAGCTTTGGTTCAGGCTATAGCAGATTACTATATGAAGAGGATTAGAGATAAAAAGTTTCTTAATACAGTTAAAGTCTTTTTGAAACAAATGGTAGCAAGATTAAAAAGGATGTTTAAGATTGAGCCTCAAAATCAAGATGAAGTTTTACAATTCATAGCTGAGGAATTTTATCAAGGAAGGTATCTTGGAATAGATGTAACTGTTGGAGACCAGTGGATTGGATATCAAGATGAAAATGAGTCAACTGAAGAGAATGACGAAGAAGGGACTACTGAAGATGAATCTGATGCTCCAGGTGCAAAGCAAACAACTATTCCTAGTGGTATCAAATTAACTCATTTCCACCATGAAGTTCTTGGTATTTATATCAATAACAAATTTGATTATCCTATAATGATGGATTTAGCTGATAAATATAAAACATATCAAGAATATGAGGATGCCCTTTTTGAGTGGGCAGCTGAAATGGCTGCTGAAAGGAATTTTATTGGTGATGAGAATGTCAAGTCTCAAGCGGAACTGACTGACGATCAAAAGAATAAGATGAAAAATGAGTGGAGTAGGATACAATCAAGGATTAAAAGATTTAGTAGGACTAATCCTGCCGCTCAGGGAAGAGATACAAGAGCCTACCTTGAAATTACTTTAAATTATGATGAAGACACTGCGGAGGGAAACTCAGCTGGTATGCAACCTGCTGGAACATATGATAAGGTAAATGAAAAGGAATTTCCTGAATATCAAGTTAGAAATTTTATTGAAGATGACTATATAAATGGAACGCATGATTCAAGAGCCATGATACTTCCCTTAAAACAGATTACTAAAAGATTAGTAAGAAAGAAAGATAAAAAAGTTTTCCATAAATCATCTGCTCCAGAAATGAGTTTAGGCTTTTTAGGATTTCTACAGAGGAAGGCTGGTCTTGAATATAAGAGAAAATTTGAGAGGCAAGTATTAGGAATTAAAGCTAGGGCTATGGCAAGGGCTGAAGCAGGCTTAACAGAGAAGGAAAATATTAAAATAATATTAGAAGATTTAGAGAAGATGGATAAGAGAGGTACTCTTCTCAGTATTATAGGTTCTAAGCTTGGTGATAATGCAGCAATTATCTCTACAAATGTGCGGAATATGCCTCATACATTGACTCCAGAAGCATTTAATCAGATTATAGAAGATGAACTTAGTTTTAACAATATAAATAAAGACCATGCTAAAATTCTTAGGAAAGACTCAAATTATGAAACATTAAAGAACAGTAAAAATCGCTTGGTGACTGCTACTAGCTTTAACGAGTATGCAAGAGAGAAAATTGATGAATTAGGCTCTATTAATGCATTTTTTGATACTCTCTACGAGGAAATGAATCATAAAGACTTTACAGATATGGTAGAGATGTCACAATCTCTTGCTCAACTTAGATGGTGGCAGAATGTGAGGACACCAGATTATTTTATGTATGAGAAGAGTGCTGGTGATTCAATGATTAGGTTAAGTATCAATCTGGCAGAAGGTCCAAGTCCCACAGAAGCTGGTGATATGGAAGTGATGATTATAGATGAGGATGTTCAGATTGGTGGAAAAGTATGGGAAAGAGATGAAAATGGTGATTGGGTATTAGACAGCAATGGCAATCATAGGTTAATAGATGAAGAGATTAATGCAGATTCCCTAACATATGGCGAAGTTGATGGTGCTTCTTATACTGGTACCAGATATTTAAGCAAAGTCGGTGGTTCTCTTGGTTATAATGTATTACAGCAGTTAAAAACTTTTATTAGGCAAAGAGATGTTAATGCAGGGACTGGGGAGGTCGAGGGCTACATCGGAATGAAACATATGATGTTTGCAGTTTATAAGGGAATGAAATTTTATAAAAATGGAGAACTATTTGCAGAAGTTAGAGAAGATTCAAATAGACTAACATATTTTTATGACGTTAAAAATGAAAAAGAATTTGACATGATAGCATCTCCTAATGAGGCTAAGATGACATTTGGGAAGTATGCAAGTGCCAAACAGAAGGCTGATGCTTTTGGTGGGCAAGAGACTGATTATGATAATGGTTTCTATAAAACCCACACTATAAAAGCTACATCTATTAAAGTAACACAGGTTATGGATAAAAGTAAGTGGAGTGCATCATATCCTATCGCTGTGGGTGAGATGTTGTTGTCCTTAGGATACACTTCTGACGAGGTAAAAGCCCTCTTAAAGACGATGCGCGGTAGATATGTAGATATTGTGAACCATTACACTGAACAGATGAAAAGCTACTATGAAAACCCCAAGCTGTTAGCAGATTTTATAAGGAAAGCAGACAAAGCTGGTGAAATACCAGATGATCTACAAAAATGGGTAAAAAGACTAGGAGAAGGTGGTCTGGGAATCTTTCATCCAGCCCTTATTACTCATATTCTACCAGTTCTTAATAGTAAGCTTATAAAGGATGGTATTAATAAAGCCAGAGGATATAAAGGAGAGGGTACGGTTTTATATCTCAAACCAGCAAGAAATAAGAGTAATTCCAAACATCATCATTTGATGAAAGATAATATTATTCTATCAGCAGATAATAAAATGGCGTTTAAGAAAATTGCAAATTTGATTAAAGAAGGGATGAATAAGGATGACATAGCAACGTGGGATAGCTTAACAAAACATGAGAAGCTTAAATCTATAAATCAATATCTTGAGACACATGATGTTCATATGTTAATACATAGAAATCCAATTGCTAAAGTAACTGGTCCAGTAGTGAGGAGAGTACAAGCTCTTGAAGAAGGTCTTGGTCAAACAACAATCATGTCTAAAGAGGATGTTAAGAATATTTTGGATGGTGATTGGGATGGAGACAAAGGTGCTTTGGAATTTATAGGTAAAACAGAAATAGATGCTATGTTGTCATGGCAAAATAGTGAAATGTTTAAAAAGGTAGACAATATTGTTTCATTAAAGCCTTTTGGAAAAAGAATTGATGACCCAACTAATACTGAAAACTCAACTGTTTTATCAAGAGATGATATTGCTACTGAAGTGCATAGAAATAGTAAAAATGATGGTGCTACTGGTGTTATGATGAATGGAAGAACTATTATGGCTCAGTTGTTTAGTAAAGATTTGAGTATAGAGATTGGTAAGGGTAAGGACAAATATACATTAACAGCAGCAGACCCATTGTCAGAAGTTGTTATGGACTATATTAAAATTGATCCTTATCAACTGACTAGTGAAGAATTGGGGATTATATCTGAGAATGGAGATACAATAGTTGTATATAAAGATGGTAAGCCAACAAATAAAACTGTTGATATAACAAAAGGGGTAACCAAATATCATATAGAAGAGGTGTTACCTGCCGATGATGAAACATGGCATCTTAAAACAACAAAAGGACATGAAATGTCAGTATTGTTTCAAATGGCAGTTGATGGAAATAAATTCCCATTCCTTGGGCAAATTGTAGCTGAGGCTAAAATGTCTAATTTCAGATTTATGCTTTCAAGAATTTTTCAAAATAATGGTACTGATGTATTTAGTCCAAAAGACTTAGATTTTCTTGCAAAGCTCTATGCAGCTCAAAATCTTAGTAGGCAAAGAGCTGGTAGAACAAGAAGTGGACTTAGTACAGACTTTGATATCAATCTTAGCATGAGTGAAGGTTTACATAAAATGCATAATACTAGACCAATGAAAGATAATGAAATGCTGGGGGATGAAAATGGTATTGTAAGGGGGACAAGAAGCGATAAAAAATATGCAGAAGAATTTGGGAAGGCTATATCTCATGAAATTTCAGAATCAGATTGGCAAACTGAGTATGGTAGAAAAGGTTATCAAGGACATCATGTAGCTGATGTTACTATCAAAATAAAGAATCATATTACACCAATGGAATCATTGTTATTGATGCTTGGTCCTAAAATAAAATCAAGTTCTTTCAATAAGATGCTTACTGATGATGTTGCCAAAGCAGAGGCTCATATACTTGCTATGCAAGAGTTGTGGGGTTTGAACTCTATTGAAGATTTAATGACAAAAGCTGCTCAAAATGAAGATGGTGCGTTTACTGACGCTTATGAATTCATATATAAAACTAAAATTTCTTGGATGCCAGGACTTGCTGATAATTTACAAGAGACTGTTAAAGGTATTACAGATGAGGTTAAAGGTACAAAAAAAGATTTAAGTTTTGCAAACATATGGGAATATTTAATGGATCATACAAAGGATATGAAGGCAGTACAAGCCGACACAAATAAATCCTTTATTGATTTTACTGATTTGTTTATTGAACAATTTCTTTCTCTTACGCCAGAGGCTCAAGCTTGGACAACACTTGAATTTTTAGGGAGTAGACAGGGTCATGTTAATATACTTAAACTTTTACCACCAAATTTAATGAGTGATAAGATTATGGACATTTATCTACCTATGTTTGAAAGACATTTAAGAGAAATAATTGCACTCCCAAAGAAACAAAGGGCTGGTGCTAGGGATATTAGAAAAGGTGGAAAAGCTGGAGGCGCACTTATTTATAGAACTGATTTAAAGAAGAGTGTAACTCAAATGAGAAAAGACCATAAGAAACGGAACGATAATATTAAAAAGGGAGAGTGTTAAAATATGCCTAGTGTATGTTCAGTAATACAAGCAGCCACAGATGATATGGCTCAAACTGAAACCTTTTTTAAGTATCAGGTAATTAATGCCATAACTTACCTCATTGGTCGTCCTACGAAAAGTTTGATGAGGAAAGCTCAGGCTGCTTATAAAAAAAATCCATCAACAACTAATAAGAAAAAATATGATTTAGAGACAGCCAGATATATTGAACATAAAAAATTAAGAGACCAAATGATTGCATACACGATGAAAACTGGTAAGGAGGCTAATTATAATTTGCATTTAGCAAACCCTGAAGAAATAACAAATTCATGGAGATCAATCTTTGCAAGGAGACTTAGAGGTGAAATAAATCCAATGACAATTATGCAGGGTTCTAGAAAAATAAAAGCATTAAGAACTCTTGTTAACAGAGTTGAAAATAAGAGAGAACAGTTAGTTAAAAAGGATAAATTACAAAAAACTGCAATTTTTCTCTCCCCTCCTGAAATTATTGTTTCCCATTTTGATAAATTTGGATTCTTAGGTCAGCTTGTTGAGAAAATATTAACAATGGGAGATAGGAACATTCAAGAATCATCTAGATTTTTAGACCCCATTACTAATGCTAGAAATGATTTAACCAATAACTTAGAGAGTTTAATAAAAGATAGTATATCTGGGTTTAATATCACTGCTTCAAGTATGGGAGGAATAACTGGTCTTCATAGCAACAAACACGGAGCAGTTACAATACATGAAAGAAGAGAAACTGTTGATGAGGGTATTGTATATGTGGTTACTTTAGATGATGCGAATGATGGTGTTAGAAAATATTTGCCCGAAGACGATCTTGAAACAAATAAACAAGGTGTTGATGCTAGGGTTGTACAGATGTATAGAGATGAGTTGATGGATGAACTTGGTAATGGTCAAACGAGATTAATTGTTCCCCAGTTACTTGAGAATGCTAGTGAGAGTGACATGAGAAAGGTCAGAAGAATACTTGATGTAGCATACCGAGAAAAAGAAAGAGAGGACGCTGGGCAGAAAGTTCCTGGGATGCATTCAATTAGAGTTGATGTTTATGATGAGGAATTGGGCTATACGACTCCGTGGGAATATACTTATATAATGATTAAACAAGGCGAGGGTGAACACGAAATCGATGGTGAGATTAAAGCTGAAACTTATAATGCTTATCTAGTTAATAAAAAACAAGAATTGTCTGGGGTAAATAAATTTGGAGACAAAATAAATTTTCTTGGTAAAACAAGACAGTTAACAGAAGAAGAAGAGATAATTGATATACAATATAGTTATAACCAAGTAGAATTAGATGATGTTATGAAAAGAGGGTTTTACAGGGCAGAGAGAAATGAGAATTTTGGGAAACATACATATAAAAACAAAAAATCTATTGTATTAGCAGACGGAACAGCAAAAGATATTGATACAGAAACACCTGTATATCTAGATGAAGAAGTTAAAGGAAGTGCAAAAAAGAATTGGGTTGATTTTCAATATATGGAAAAACAGCCTCACGAAAAAGCTATGGATATGATTTGGACAGCTCTGGCAAAAATTAGGGACAGTTATGCTGATGCATACAGGGATTTGCGAATAAAGAATAAAGCTAGTATGGAGAAGAGAGCCAATCTTAACCAAACTATTATTAATTGGAGAATAAAAGGAATGGGGGATTCCCCTGATGATGCAGCTATTTGGTTATCAGACCAATTAAAGAAGGTAGGTATTAATGAATATATAAGAGTAAATGATGATGGCAGAGTTGTAACATCTACAACATATGCTAAAGATAAAAAAGAAAACTATTTTCCTCAGATGTATCATAGAGAGAATATTTTTGTTGTACAGATACCAGCTGCAATTAATGAATTGAAAGAAAAGATTGAAGAATATGAAGATAATAATGGAGTATCCAAAAAAGATTTAGAAGAAGCGGATGAATATGGAGGCTCCAGATTAGAAAATCTTAATGAAGGACTTGCACATTTATCAAAAATGTTAGAAGATTATAATAAAGGGTTAGATGTTGACATGGGTTCTCTGAATGACTTGAATGCATTAAAGAGTATGAAGCATATAACATCTTGGACTAATCCTATGATGCGCAGAAAAGATGGAGGCGTACATCAGGATTATTTTGAACAGTCATACAATACTCTTCACAAAAATGAAATTATGATTGAATTAATGAACGCTATATATAAAATGACAAGAGTTGATAAAAATATTCCACAAGGTTCATTAGATTATATAATTAATAGAGTTAAAATAGGATTTGGTGATCCAACATCAAGAGCTATGACAATCACTGGTAAAGAAACCAGCTATGAGAAATCATCTGAAACATTAAATGGTTTGCCTTCATGGGTTCTTGGTGGAGTTGTTCATGATGCAAGGTCAGCAGAAAGACTAACTAAATGGCTAACTGCTCCTGCATCTATGATGTTTTTAGGAGGGAGTTCTGCTCTTGGTAATTCAGCACAAATTGTAAACCAAATTATGAGAGTAGGCTGGAAAATTGCTGGTGAGGCTTATTCAAGATATCAAGGTAATCCAGATGAGTATAAAAAAATTATAAGAAACACTGGTATTCTTAATGTTATGACAATGTTTACTGATATTATGTTAAAAGATGGGAGTTCTAAATGGAATGATGCAGGATTAATAAATGCTGCTGGTGTTCCAATACCCACTATTAACGTAATAAAATTTGGCAGATTATTATTAGCAGGTAGAGAAAACTTTGTTGAAAATGGTACAGATGAAATTGACAATTTTTTATATCAATTAATAAAAGCTTCTGGAGGTGAAACAAGAGAAGAAATCATAAGATTAAGGACTATTAATGAATTAAGAAAAGGAATAGGTGATACAGAATTAAGAAAAAAAAGAGGTCAACTGTATGATGTTTTTACTTTGAAAGAAAATGAAAGTAAAGCAGTAGTAGAAAAAGCTTTCAGAGAACTTCTTACAAAGGTTGCTGACACTAAACTTAAACAAATGGTTAGCTGGAAACTATCTTGGTGGTTTGATGAAGCTGGTGGACCTGGAAAAGATTTATTTACATTTACAGAGAGTGAGAATAGACTAAGGACTCTCACAGCAATTATGGGTCTTATACACGCAGAGAAAACAGGTCTATTAGGAGGATCAGATAATTGGAAAAAAAATTGGCAAAGTCCATTAGCCGTAAGAATAGCGAGGAACGCAGTATATTATACACAATTTGGTATGACTCCTCCTTATCTAGGCGAGGGGTTTAATGGATTTGGACGAGCATTATGGCAATATAAACAATATCCCACTCTGCAAATGATACATGATGGTCAAGTAATGTTGACTTTTATGGATGGTAACTATGGCATGGGCGATGGATTTGGAAGAATAATAAAAGCAGTGTCATATTCTACAAGTAATTTTTGGAAAAAAGGAAAAACATATGATCCTGCTGACCCCGATATAGACCATGAAGCAATAATGATGGCACGATGGATAGGAACAAGGGGTATAGCATCTGTATTGGCTTCAACTATTGGTTCAATTCCCTTTTTAGGACAAGGGATACGAGCTTTAGCACCTACTCTGCCAATTTATTCATTATTTAGAGGAGCAGAAAATCCAATGATAGGATTAGCAATGAGAAGTATAGTATGGAGTTCTATGTTTATGATGGGATTAGATGAAGAGGACGAGAGGAACGATATGACCAATTCAATTGGCTTTTTCTTTCTACCCGTCCTCCTCGGTATGATGATTAGAGGTGTCTACGGAGCTTATGAGAGTTTTGAGGATTAAGGGTTCTTTTAAGATTCTCTAAGGTCCTTATTAATGAATCTGTAATTAACTTTACTTTTTTTACAGCAGTTAATATTTCTTCAAGAAACTCTGTATCATATTTATTATAATTAAGCTGGGGCATAGTCAAATTCCAGTCCTATAAGGAATTTAAATAATCGTACTCCTACTCTTACATATCTTTTGTTTACATATGATAATTCAAAAGAAATTGGAAATGTTCTTATTCTAAGTTCTGTTTGACATTCATGGTCAGAGATTACTTTTATCATTGAAATTCCTAAGTAATCATCTCCTTTGGCTACTACACTTATTATTTCTGGTGCTTTTATTTTATCCATACAGTTCCTCATAACCGTGCAAAGCTAGTAATATTGCATCTGCTGTTTTTAATGTAGTTTTTAAACCACTCATATCAGATGCTATTTGTTTTATCATATTCTTTCGTTCCTTTTTGATCTTAGGCAATTTACCTAAGCGTTTTTGCCATTTCTGGGGAGTTACAAGAACAACTTTTACATTGAAAGAACTTAGTATACCTTGCCAGATTCCAAAATTCATTCCAAATTTAAACGCTGAACTTCTCCCGTCTGTTGGAAAAGCATGAACTGCTTCTAAATAACAGACACATTTCTTTTTATTTGTAATTTCCTTTATTAGACTAGTCATCTTATCTACATCATCTGGGCAGTTCTGTGCGAATATTGCTACATTTTCATCTATCCAAGCTATTCCTCCAGATTTCCCTGGATCAATTCCTATTATTATCTCTTCCAAACAGTTTTCCATCTTCTTTATCTTTTTTCCACTTTTTTGATAGTGTGTATTTTGTTCCATAATATTCCCTTATTGCACATTTATAACATATATTAAGTTTTGTATCGCTTAATTGTGAGTGATATCTATAAATAAATTTTGCACTAGAAAGCTTCTTGCACATCTGACAGTATTCTGTCGCTGTCAATTTTAACTTTGTTTCTATTTTTATCATCTCTCATCTCTTTTCTTGCATCATCAGGTTTTGCATAGAATTTGCATTTGTTCCCACTAAATCCCATTACATATGTTCCTATCTTGCCATATCTTGCTTTATCACATATAATTTCTATTTCATATCCATCATATTTATCATCATTAAAATTATATCCATAAAATAATAACAATGCTGTTTCTGCTGTTTGTTCTATTGTTCCACTTTCTGCAAAATCTGCTAATCTAGGTCTAGGTTCAATTCTCTTTTCGATTTCTCTATTTAATTGAGATACAAGTATAGCAGCACAATCTTCTTTTTTACATACCCATTTATATTCTGTTAATATATCTTCAATTTCAAATCTTCTATCTTTATGTTGACGATTGTCAACTTTAATTAATTGAATATAATCATCAACTACAACATCTGGTTTTTCTCTTTGTATTTCTCGCATAGCATCATCAAGATTTCTAATGTCATCATACATTATAAGATTTTGAAGCTGATCTTTTAATTCATCAACAAGAAGTTCTATTATTTGCATCCTGCCTTCATCTATATTGCCTGTTCTTAAATGTCTGTAATTCAAATCTCTGCTTTTCATTATCATAAACTTCTTAATTACTTCAACATTGCTCATTTCTCTGTTAAATAGCATTACTCTGTATCCTTGTTTTAACAAACTGGTTACGATATTCAATGTTAAGGTCGTCTTTCCATGTCCAGGTCGTCCTCCTATGACTGTAAGCTCTTTACGAGTCATTCCTCCTGCTATGTTATCTAGCTGCGGGTATCCAAATTTTATAATATTTTTACCAGTTCTTAAAGTTTCTACAGTTTCGTTAATAGTAGCACTAATTTCTTTCTTTCTGCTTGGTGCTATTTCTAAGAGTTCATTAATTAATTTTGAATGATGATATAATAACGCTTCAACACTTTCATCCTGTTTTTCAAAACTTGAATTGTATAATTTATATGATGATTTTATAGCTTCTCTTTTAATATATTTTTCCCAAATTATTTTTGAATATGTTTCTACATTAGCTATTGTTGGTATACTTTCTGGAAGACCAGTAATATAGTATAGTGTTAATCCAGTTGTTTCATCCATTTTATTTTTATTTTTTACCTTATCAGCTACAGTAATCATATCAATATCTTCACCATCTCTGTGCATTTTATGTATTATATTCCATAATACCTTATTTTTATCATAATAGAAGGCTTCTTCTTCCCTTATCCAAGCATTCGCTTTTTCAAAGACACTTCCGCCTCCTTGAATTATACAACCAAGTACAGCTTCTTCAGAATCTTCAGAATGTGGATATATTTTTATTCTATCTTCCATTTATTCTCCTATAAAATGGTTAATTGATAATTGACTGGTTTAAAATTGGTTATAACCAACTCATTTTTGTAATCCTTACCATGCAACTGTCCGCTATATTTTACTGGTATCTCCGTTATTATATATTTATCATATAGTTCATGTACTAATCTGTGGTCATCATACGAAATCATGAATTTTCCATTCTCATCATTGATAGTATCAGCCATTACAGATAAATCTAAATGATCTTTCTCAGTTAATGAATGTACATAGTAATCACCTCTTTCACCAGCTATAACATATGGGGGGTCAAAATACCAAAAATCATCATCTCTTACTGGGTATTTTTTGAGTAAATCCCTAAAATCTACATTCTCTATCATGGTATCTTGTAATTTTTGCTTACTTGCTGATAAACAATTCCACATTTTCTCGTTCCACTCTGATTCTTTAGCTATAGGGTTATGGAAATTTACATTAAAGGCATTCTTTATAATATAGAAGTATTTTGCTGCTCTTTTTGGATCAGGCATATCGTAATAGTTAATCTCTTTCTTCAAGTCTTCTTTAAATGAATTATATAATAATCTACTTTTTAATAAAGATTCACAATGTTTCATGAATATTTCATAATATTCCATTACTGTCAAATATAAATTTATTAAATCATTATGTTTGTCATTCAATACATTAAGTTTAGCTTTCTTCTTTCTGAAAAACATACTCCCACCACCTAAAAATACTTCTATATATCTAAAATGGGGAGGTATCATTGGTATTAATTTTCTACTTAACTCAAATTTTCCACCCATATATGGAATTAGCACAGGACATTCAAACCACCTAGGATCAGGCATTATAATCTCCAGTAATATCCATCTTCTTCTACATAGTCTTGCATAATGTTTATAGCTGTAGATTCCCAATCAATACATACATACCACGGCATTTCACTTGGTATTTCACCAGCAGATTCTAAAAGTTCTTGAGTAAATTCTTCATCATTATCCCATTCTCCGTTATATGATTCTTCAAAATAGTCAGGTGTTATTCCAGCTGTTAATCCAGATTTTATTGCATTTATTCCCATCCATTCTATTAAAAATTCAAAATCTTTTCTTCCAATTACATTGATAAAAGCTTTAGCATCTGAATATTTCATTATTTTCCTCCTTAAAAGTGGGTGAGCAACTTTGCTGTGCATTGTAGGTGAGGGTTGGAGATAAAGGGCTGACCTTTATGTGCGAAACCACAAGTACCAATGTCTGCTAAACTCCAAGTAAAATTACTCACCCAGGTTATTATGCTTGAGCAGCTTTATCTGCCCATTTTTTGATATTAGGAAATATCTTGGTTTCTAAATTGTGTGTTGACTGGTAATGTCTTTTCATATGATGAGTAGCTAAGAAAGTAGCTGCATTTAATAATCCCCAATAATCTGATGGTCTATTAGCTATTAAATATTGAACTAAGAATTCACTCATTTGACTTGGAAATAATTCTACCAATCTCACAATATCTCTGTCATCTAATACAGTATTTACTAAAAATTCAAATTCACTTCCAACTTCTATACTATGATCTATTGTTTTTTCTATAGCTTCATCCATATGATTCAGATTTATATTATTTATATTGTGTTTATAGTTTTTATGTCCAAGTGTTACACCTATTATCATACCATTACTGCACACTAATCTAAAAGCTCCAGCAAGTATATGAACTTGTAAGCTGCCATCATAACTATTCTTTATTATAATCTCTGGATTCATTATATCATCTTCAGCAATTTTTATTTTAATACCTGGGATTTTCCATTTATATACAGTTTTCTGACCATCTCCTAATGATATAGCTTCTGTGAGTACAGCATTATGTTTTTCTAATATTGGTGTAGCGACATCTGTTAGCTCTTTATTTGTAACCATTCTATATTCATCTGTCATACAACTAAGTACTTGTTCTGTGTCTTCTCTTACTATGAATTTATGACCAGTATTTTTATTCCATATATTATCATTTGTGAAAACTGCTGGTATCTCTTTTACTGGAAATAATGTACTTGATAACATTAATCTTCCTCCATTATGACTACTGATGGGGGCTTTCCTCTCATTAGTCGTTCATTTTTACTGACTGTATCTCTATTTTTGTGATGATTATTAATCACAGCAGCCAAATATTTGAATCCTTTACCATCAAAGATAGGTTTTTTATTTTCCAAATATCTTAAAATAGCCCAGTCAACAGTTTTATCATCTATTTTTGATATTGATTGATAGAAATAATATTCACTTCTTACGTTATTGTCACTAGGAATGTTTGTTTGTATGAAATTAATTACTCTACGCAGTAATTTTTTAGTGAATTTCGATCTTTTACTTCTTAATTCTTGAATTTTCTTCGATGGATTGTATTTTGCTTCCTCATTATATCCACAGGCAGGACATTTCATAGAGTATCATAGTATGTTTTATTTCTTTCATTACTAATTCTTAATTCTTTAGCTATTTCTTCTAAGCATACAACTATTTTTGGTACATATTTTACAATTATTTGTGCCATTTGTAATCCTATTTGAGTTTTAAGCCATGTCATC
>TARA_R100001530_G_scaffold5435_1_pt1 | contig 14821 bp, 22 predicted proteins | sample TARA_R100001530 | Tara Oceans TARA_R100001530 (sample SAMEA2622166) | marine metagenome | biome: marine biome (ENVO:00000447); feature: mesopelagic zone (ENVO:00000213) & marine oxygen minimum zone (ENVO:01000065); material: "saline water (ENVO:00002010), including plankton... | reverse complement strand
TAAGGATAGATAAGAATGTCCATGATTAATTACTTCATGCGTACCGACTTTTACTAGATTTAAGCCGTTCTTTTATTCCTATCTATCCCATTATCTAAAGGATAGATAACTTCCGTTTCACGACAACTTGCGCATTGTTGTTTGCACTAATGACATACGCTACTCCTTTTATTGTTATCTATCCCTAGGCAGAGTCCGTGATCTACCTATTTTTTAATTCGGTAACAAATAAACCCACTGTCTGGATCACATTCTGTTACTTCAAAGCCAGCTTCTTGTAAGTATTTATTGATATCATTTATATCTGTAGGTTTCTTTATGACATCACCATACTTATCAATATCCTCTGTCTTAATATCACCATGTTCTTCATATGTTATCTTAGTCATCTATTCAGTAGAACAAGACAACCACTGTTCTCTTGCTGGCGCTTTCACTATTGCGAAACAATTATCACGGTCTTCACATATCGCTTTGGTTTGTACATCAATATAAGCTTGAGCTTCTGTTTCTTTTCCAAATACTCTTTGTACTCTTGGAGAACTATCATACTCTCCAAGCTTTAATACAAGCCATTTACCAGCTAGTTTTTTTACTGCATCGTTCATCTTATACTCCTATCCTTTCGGACATTATTACTTCACTGCTCTCCAAAGCAGTAAATTCTTTTAAAAAAAATGTGTTTTCACAAAGAGAGAAACACATTTTTTTTAAATGAATTTATGTATCTCTTTCTAATTCAAGCCACTCCTTAACGTTCGTTGTCTCGAGCTTCTTGTCTTTCTGCTTCTTCATCACATTCCTTATTCATTAGCCACCCTAAATATATATTTATATTATCTGTGTAGTCATGCTCATTAGCTAAGCTTCCTCTTAATTGAAAGAAGCCTGAACATTTACGATACTGCATATACATTCTTGCATAATATGGTTTGTAATTGTTATTGATTTTGTATGGATCTCCAGTCCCATTCAAATCTGTATGAAACCTAACAACATTAAGTATGATTTCAATACTATAATATTCTCTTGGTTCTGGTAGCTTTCTTTGTTTGTCAGCAAACTTAACTACTGCATGAAAGATTTCAGGATTATCCTTATGAAACCTATCAAAGTTTGTCATATGAGAGAGTTGTAGTTCTTGCTGCATCATATTATTCTCCATATTTACTATAATATTCAGCCATAATTTGATACTCCACCATGGTCTTAATTGTAATTAAAGCATCTCGATAACCCGTATTGTATGAGAGAGTGCATCTGGATCCACTAGGCACAGAATTATTCTTATACTTATCCGGTATCTCTTCTATCTTATTGTCAATCAATCGTTGTATGTCATCCAATATTTTGTCTGTCATATCATTGTCCTCCAAGTGTACTATAATTGTACCATATTTAAGTCATGATATCTATCATGAATTAAGTTGATATACCTCTGAAAGATGAGCGTGTGGTGTGTGTGTAAGCACACGCTTCATCCCTCGGAGGAATCTATACACCATTGATCTCGAGTATCTACCACAGCTCGCATGTTTCTCTGGAGATTTGGTGCTTGAATCTAGTTGTCTAATCAAAATTTGTAAACAGCGGAAAGGAGAGACAAGTGTCTCTCCAATCCTTTAGCTACTGCTAAATGTTAGCGTAATCGCTAACTGCTTGTGTCAAATTGGCTTGCTTATTATTCTTAAGTGCCTTGGTATTGACATCTGGGTTAAACTTAATCTCAAACTCTTTTAAGAGGATTCCTTGAACCCAGATAAATATTATTCGATTTAGTTTTGCTACACCAAGCATGTAACGTTGAGAGTCAGTGAAGTCTTCGATTTGACTGTTGAGTGACTCATCAATCTTAACTCGAGCCTCACCTACACCCTCCATTTTGTCTTCAATAACTACCTTTTCCTCAGCTAGTCTATTCTCGTAATAAACTAGAGTAGATTTTGCATCAAACCCTAGTCTTTCAAGATATCTCCTCGCTGGTGAATGTGTCGCAGAGTTAAACTCTGGTCCACTTGGATTTGAGCCAAGTTGTGAAAGCTCATTGAAAATCTTCTGATGAGATTCAATGATTCTCTGACTCATAGTTTGTTTTTTCATAATATTCCTCCGACTTTCGTCAATGTATTATGTGCTTCAGATTTTCACATTTTTCATTTTTTTCAAGGATGAGAATCACCAGCTTTGCTGGCGAATGAATTTACCGTGTAAATTCTTTCGTCCTAGATAAAAATTCAAAATGTAGTCAAAATCGAAGTACAATAATAATACATTGAACGAATGTCGTTTGAGGAATACTATGTAAAAACTTAACTATGAGTCAGATGAGAATCACTGAAGCTCAGAGGAAGCAATTTTCAACGAGTCTTTCACAACTTATTGGCTCAAACCCAATGGAACATCCTCGGTCTAACTTGCGTAATCATTTGCTAGCGGAGGAGATATCCATGAAAGAGTTAGGTTTGAGCTTTGCAAAATCACACCTAGTTTATTACAATGGGAATAGACGCTGAGCTTAAAGGTGTTTTTGACTAGACAAAAGGAGGTTGTAGTGAGCAATTCGAGTAAGCTTGTGAACACTCTTACAGACAAACAGAAGAGTTTGGTGGATATCATCGTATCTAGTGGGTGTAGCATAACTAAAGCGTCTAAATTGGCTGGGTACAAGGGCAACTCGGCAAGAGTGAGTGCAAGTAGAACGCTACAGATTCCCAAGGTACAAGAATACTATTCAAGCCAATTGAGACACAAGCTTAATTTATCAGGAGCAAAGGCATTGGAGAGCCTTGTCTCCCTTTCCTCTGGAGCAAAGAGTGAGTATGTGCAACTAGAGGCAAGCAAAGATATACTGGACCGTACTGGTTTCAAAGCTCCAGAGAAACATCAGCACCTACTCGCTGGTGACTTCAATATAAAGATAGACTTGGGGTAATATACATACTCCATGTTCCAGCAGATTTGTGCTGATGTAGGGTGACAAGGCACTAGTGGGGTTCAAAAACACCGATGTCGCAACAGTGTAACCCCCCATACACTCATGATTATCCAAAAAAGCTCGTGACTAACCCAATAATCCTGTGCTATAACTAGATTAATTGGAAACAATGTGCGGAAAAAATATTTTTTTTGTAGGAAGTAAGAACAATGCCACAAGGTAAAGGAACATATGGATCAGTGAAATCATTGATGACCAATGTAAGTGACAAAGCTTATAAGCTTTATAAAGATAATGAGACAGCTATTGATCTAGCAACATTCCTTATTCCCGGAGGGTTTCTAGCTAAAAGTGCTTTGTTAGGTTATAAATACACCAGAGCAATCAATAGAGCAGAAGATGTTTTTAAGGCAGTCAATAAAAAACCTAAGCTTGAGTATGTAAAAAATCAAAACTATTCGGGTAATTGGTTCACTCAAAATAGAGCAAAAACCCAAATAAATTTTTTTAAAAACGTAGAAAGCCACAATAAAAAAGTCAAAGCATTTAAAATAGAACAATCCCTTGTGACAGATAAACATATGCCAGAGATATTAAAAAACACAGGCGTAGGCGTTGGACTTGCTTATGTAAACCTGAAAAGATTAAAAGATAGACAACGAGTCAATGGCAAATAGAAGAAACGAAAGGCGTAAGGCAGCCAAAGATAAGAATAAAAGGAGATACTAATGAGACAATTAGAACGCACCAAAGGCTTAGACACTGCAACAAAGTATGCTGTAAAGCTAGCTCAAGGAGTTGTTAAGACAACTAAGGTTGTTGGATCAGTAGCCAATGTTGTATTCAATCCTTTTGCTAAAGTAGGTCTGGCTTATAGAGCGGGTAACTTACTCTACAAAGGAGCTGGTTTATTTGGTTCCGGTAAAGCTTTATTGCAGAGTGGCAAAGCCATCTACAACTTTCCTAATTCGCTTAGAAACATTAAGCAAACCCAAGCTTATAAAACTAGCATGCTAAATAGGACACAAGACTTATATCAATCTTCTTCGTTTAAAACAGCAGCCAGAAATATACAATCAAACTATGGCAATACATTCACACAAACCTCGCCCGTTGTAAAAAAGGTTATTGCAAAGCAGATAAATAAAACTAATGTAGCCGTTAGAGACGCTAATAAGGCTATTATCGCAGAGAAAAAACTAATAAGAGACATAGGCAGTGGCGCTACTGCTCTTGTTAAAATACCACTACATACGTTAGGATTGGTAAAAGGATATGATTATGCAACATCACAATCATCTCCTGTTAAACAAGATGACTCAAAACTAAAAAAACTACTTGAAAAATCTAAAAACTTTACAGACAAAGAATTCAATAGATTATTAAATTTAAAGTAATGAAAGACCTATCTAAAATAAATAAAAGAGTAAAAAAGATATTGGATATGGAAGCTAGAAGAAAGCGAGAGGCAAGGAATACAAAGGTTAAACAATACATTGAGGCTAAAATGCAACGTGGACATTCTAGAGAAGCAGCATCTAAGATGGCTCAAGGCGTTTATGATAGTGAATGATAAACCAAGCTTTCCAATATGTTAAAGAAAATCCTTACACCGTAGCGGCAACACTCTTATCCATACACCCGGGGGCTAGAATTATTGGGGCAGCTTATAAGGGCGGTATGCGGGCATACAATGCCTATAAGGGAGCAAAGGTAGCTAAGGCTCTTAACAAAGGACAATACGTACCTAAGAATTTATTTGATGTAAACACGGTAACTTTATACCGAGGGCAAGATAAACTATACGGGAAAACATTAGCTAAAGATAATCTTGGCGGCGCTCTTCCTATGAGCGGTCGCTGGTATGCGTCTAAAGCATGGTATGCACAATTTTATAAAGGCACAGGGAAAGGATCTCTTATGAAAAGAATCCAGAATGTTAAGATGAAAGATATTGAAAAAGGCTCCTATTTAGAGACACCCGATCCAACGATGCCAGATATGATTATAGGCGTAATGCCAGCAAGCATAACAAAAAAGGCAAAACTATTTGATTACAAAAGTATGCTTAAATGGCAAGAGGGTATAAACAAAATAAAGGCAGTTAAGAAATAATGGCTAATCTATTACCTAAAAGAACCATAGCAAACCCAGCAACAGCAGAAGAAATAGCTATTACTAATCGCAATGTTGCTAATATTTATAAAGGATTAGAGTATGGTTCTTATGCAATAGGAGGTCTTGGTTTTGTAAAAGGAGGCATTAGTTTGTTGAGAGGAGGAATTAAAAAAATTAGTACTCTCGGAAAGATGCACCCGATAGAAGCAAAACAAGCTATACGAAAAGCAATTGGTGTACCAAAAAGAAAATGGACTTTGTACAGTGGCAGCGTAAAAGGGGAAAAATATCCTACATCTTTAAAGGGAGCTAAATATGATAAATGGTTTACTGATAAAAAAGATTATGCAATAAGATATACTATGCCTTATGGCGTAGTATCTAAAATAAAATTAGATAAACTACCAAAAGTTCTAGATGATCGTAAAGCATATAGCCAGGCATGGATAAATATTGCTAATAAAGGCGGAGGAGAATTGAGGAAAGTAACACTCAATCAAAAAGAAATGTTAGCTGCACATCTAGAAAAAGGTATTCCACGCGCAAAGGTGTTTTTGCTGGGAAATCAGTCTAAAATGTTTGGAAACAAGCAAATCTGGGAACAAGGTTTTCATGGTCCACTTAGTAAAAGTTTATTAAATAAATCTGTGAAAATACCATTGAAAAAAATATCAATGGATACGGAAAAAATAAAACAGACACATTATTTAATGCGAGGCGGATGGAGGAAAACGGGATACTAATGGCACACTCAATAGAGAAACTCAATAAATACTCATTTGATGGTCTTAAGAAGCTCAGACAAGCCGTTAAACTTCGGTACATGAAAGACTATCCAAAAGAATTTGTAAGCGATTATGAGGCAGATAAGGTCCTTGAGACGCTTAATCCACAAACATTAGAGCAATTGTATAAAATGGTGGTTAATAAAAAGGTAGTTACAGACGATGGCATCATTAAATTATAAGCCAGATGGCGATATAATTAAGCAGTTTATGAAAGATGAATCCTTTTTTAGAGGGTTGCGTGGTCCAGTAGGAAGCGGCAAGTCGGTTTGTTGTTGTATTGAAATACTAAGAAGAGCCTTAACTCAAAAGAAAAATAGCGAGGGCATTAGAAAATCTAGATGGGCTGTCATTCGTAATACCAATCCACAGCTTAAAACTACAACGATTAAGACTTGGTTAGATTGGTTCCCAGAAGAAGACTGGGGTAATTTTGGCTGGTCTGTTCCCTATACTCACCACATAAAAAAGGGAGAATTAGATTTAGAAGTTATCTTTTTAGCACTCGATAGACCAGAAGATATGAAAAAACTATTGTCACTTGAGCTTACAGGTGTCTGGATCAATGAAGCTAGGGAGATTCCCAAGTCAATTGTCGATGCTTGTACTATGAGAGTAGGCAGATATCCCTCTATGAGAGATGGTGGACCTACTTGGTATGGCGTTATCTGTGATACTAACCCTCCAGATACAGACCATTGGTGGTCAATCCTATCAGGAGAGGCAGTTATTCCTGATTATATTACCAAACAAGAAGTTAAGATGTTAGTCAAACCAGACAATTGGAGATTCTATAACCAGCCTCCAGCAATGAAAGAAATCATGGACACTGATGGACATCTAGAAACATATGAGGATAACCCTAAAAAAGAAAACGGAAAGAATTTAACAGAATGTTATTACTCTAATATCATTCGAGGTAAAGGCAAATCATGGATTGATGTCTATGTTTTAAACAGGTTAGGACAGATTGAGGATGGAAAACCTGTGTATGAAATGTTTAGAAGAGATGTTCATATTGCCAAATCTGATGTAGCAATCATGAAAGATGTTCCTATATACGTAGGAATAGACTTTGGATTGACTCCAGCCTGTGTATTTGGACAAAGAGTTAGAGGCAGATGGCTTATCATTGATGAGTTAGTAGCTGAAGATATGGGTATATTACGCTTCAGTGACCTTATGAAACAGAAAATGTCAGAGTATATGCCTAGAAATTTTGTGATATTCGGTGATCCGGCTGGTGATCACAGGGCGCAGACCGATGAATCAACACCATTTCAAATACTTAGGGGGCGTGGTATTAGTGCCAGACCAGCACCAAGCAACGATGTTACATTAAGATTAGAAAGTGTTAATGCTACATTATCAAGAATGATAGATGGAGATTCTGGGCTATTGATAGATCCGAAATGTATAAACATTATCAAAGGATTTGATGGCGGATATCATTACAGAAGAATGCAAGTATCAGGGGAACGCTACGATGAGAAACCTAATAAGAATAGATTTTCTCATATACATGATGCTTTACAGTATATGTTATTGGGCGCTGGGGAGGGAAGATCATTGACTATTGGTCAAAAAACTAGTAAACCTAGGGTAGCTAAAAAAGATTTTAATGTTTTTGATTTAAAGTCGAAAACAATTTATGAAAGGAGAAGATGATATGTGTAGTTTTGGAGGAAGTAGACCAGCACCACCACCGCCACCACCACCAGAAGTAGAGAGTGAAAGCGCAAAAGATGCTCGTAAACGTGCTAGACAAGATGCTTTAGCAGAAAAAACCAAACTTAAAGACGAGGCATATGAACAAAGAGTTGCTTCTGTATACGGGAAAAGAGGAAGAAAAAGTCTTCTAACTGGAACCAGACAAGGCGGAAGTGGATTTGCATTAGACTCATCAATTATGAGTAAAGATACATTAGGAGCATAGTGTGTGTAGTCCTAATCCAAAACATCAGAAATTAGTATCTGAGTGGGGGAAAAAATATCCGGATACACCTTTTCCTATTCGATTAACTAATCAAAAAAAGAAAAACGATGTTGCTTCTAGAGTTAAATCTAGTACAGTTACTGATAAAGGCGAAACTAAAAACAATAATACTATTGCCAATATAAATTACAAAAAGAAAATGCAATCAAAAAATACAACAAACAAACAAACAATGATGAGTAAAAGTTTAATGAGCAAGCAAACTTTAGGAGCATAGTGTGTTATTAGAAACCAATACAGCAGCAGAGGTGTCTCCTCAAGCCTCACCCATTAAACAATTATTGGCAAGATATGAACATGCCAAAACTATTAAGCAACAGTGGGCTAATACTTATGAGGAGTGTTATGAATATGCTTTGCCTCAAAGAGAGAGTTTTTACCAAGAAAATCAAGGAAGAAGACGTACAGATAGGATATTTGACGAGACTGCTGTTGTTGGAGTACAAGAATTTGCATCCAGATTACAGTCTGGAATAGTACCAAACTACGCTAGATGGGCTGATTTTGTAGCTGGGACAGAGATTCCTAAAGAAAATCAAAAAGAAGTTAATCTAATGCTAGACGAAGTAACCAATTACATATTTGAAATACTACAAAACTCTAACTTCTCACAAGAAATACATGAGTCATTTTTAGACATAGCATTAGGCACGGGCATTCTTTTAGTAGAAGAGGGAGATGCTGTACAACCTATAAAATTCAAAGCAATACCATTGCCACAAGCAGCAATGACATCTGGACATGATGATAAAGTAGATCACATCTTTAGAAGAAGAATGATTAAGAACAAAGAATTGTATGTTGCCTATCCAAAAGGCATGTTTACAGAGAAAATGATAACAGATATAGAGAAAAACCCAGACAAAGAATGCGAAATTATAGAGGTAGTATACAGAAATTACTATAATTTAAAGGAAGAAGAGCATCATTTCTGTGTTATTTCTAAGCTATATGAGCATAAAATCTATGAAGAAGTCTATAAAGGACAGGGTTCTAACCCATATTTAGTGTATAGATGGAGCAAATGTAGTGGAGAAACCTATGGAAGAGGTCCATTAATGTTGGCAATGCCAGCAGTTAAGACAGCAAATCTAGTAGTAGAGTTGATTTTAGAGAACGCTCAGATGTCTATATCAGGAATGTACCAAGTAGAAGATGATGGAGTTATTAATGTAGATAACATATCTTTAATTCCGGGGACTATTATTCCTAAAGCTGCTGGATCACAAGGATTAACTCCTGTGCCATCTGCTGGTAACTTTAATATCTCTGATTTAGTTTTACAAGATATGAGAACCAATATTAAAAAAGCTTTATATAACGATATGTTAGGCAACCCTAATGAGAAAACACCTATGTCTGCAACAGAAGTAGCAGAGAGACAGGCTGATTTATCTCGTCAAATAGGTGCTGCTTTCGGCAGATTACAGGCAGAATTGGTAGTTCCAGTGCTACAAAGGATAGTATTTATCCTTAAAAAACAAGGAAGAATTAAGCTTCCTAAGATAAATGGTAGAGAAATCAAGGTACAATCTACTTCTCCACTAGCACAAGCTCAACAACAAGGTGATGTTGCTACCGTTGATAGATTTTTAGGTATGATACAAGGCAGAGTTGGTCCAGAATTAGCCAATATATTGGTTAATCAGATTGAAGTTGCTAAGTATGTAGCTAAAAAACTAGGCGTTCCAGAACATCTGGTGCGTTCAGAAGAAGAAATGCAAGCTGCTGCACAACAAATGCAACAGATGATGCAACAACAACAACAACAACCACAGGAGGAAGCGCCTCCTGAACAATAGGAGTTCATATGGCAGAGAAAAAGCCCAATACATTGATAGGGTTAGACGGAATAAAACGCAGCCCAGACGTAGAGGAGAACTTAAATACTTTGTTTTACAAAATGTTCAACACAGCTGGCGGTTCTGAAATCCTCAAACATTTAAAATCTTTAACTCTTGAAGCAGTAGCTGGTCCAGAGATATCGGATCAACAGCTAAGGCATCTAGAGGGTCAAAGATATTTAGTAGGTCTTATACAAAGGCGAGTTAACAAAGGCATAAGCCAAAACATGATAAAGGAGAGTAAAGATGATTGAAGAACAGACACAAAGTACAGAAGAACAAGCTGAACCTGTACAGCAAGAAGTACAAACTAATGATGTTTCACGTGGAACAGAGATAAATACAGAAGCAACGCCCCCTGTTGCTGAAAGACCAGAGATTATCCCAGAAAAGTTTTGGAATCCTGAAACTGGAGAAGCAAATATTGAGGATATGGCTAAGTCATACGCTCACTTAGAAAAGTTTGCTAGCGGTAAGCAAGAGGAAGTTAGAGAAGCTGTTATTGCAGAATTACAAGCAGAAGCCAAAGAGGGTTTGCCAGAAAATCCAAAAGACTATGAGCTTCCTAAATTAGTAGAGGGACTTAATGAGGAAATAGTAGAAGCTAATCCATTAACTGGCTGGTGGAGAGAAAAATGCCATGAAATTGGCTTAGATAATGAGCAATTTCAATCTGGTATCAATAAATATATAGACATGATGAGTGCTGGAGCGCCTGATTTAAACAAAGAAATAGAAAATCTAGGAGAAAATGGTCCAGAAAGGATAGATGCTGTCAATGCTTGGGCTTCATCGGTGTTTCCGCCAGAAGAATTTGAGACAGTAGCCAATACTTTGGGTACATCTGCTCAAGGAATTGCTGCTCTTGAAAGAATTATGGCTATGAATCAGTCTAATATGTCTAAATCTGAGACAGTAGCGCAACCTAATAGGGAGCTTACAATAGCAGATGTTAAGCAAATGATGAATGATAAGCGTTATTTTGATAACAGGTTTAGAGATCCAAACTATGTTAGAGAAGTAGATGCTGCTTGGGCGAGGTTACAGACTGCTGGCAAAGTTTAATGTTAGTAGTAGAGAGAGGAACACCAGCTCATGCGTTCGAGCTGGCGTTCAACCTTAGACAAGAAGACAAATATGAAGTAGCTATAGTAGGTCACGATCCATTAACGGCTTTAATAAACCCTTTTAGATATACCAGAGATAATGTAAATACTTATACTGTTTTAGATTTAGACGGTAATGTTAAGTCTATGTTTGGTGTTGTTTCACAAAGAAATAATATAAAACATGGTAGCGTATGGTTTCTTTCTACTGAATTATCTAAAAAAGAATGGTTATATTTCTTAAAAAGAAATAGAAAGTGGACACAATACTTCTTATCTGACTACGAATATGTAGCAAACATGGTGCCAAAATCTAATAAAAGAACAATTAAATGGTTAAAATGGCAAGATTTTAGCTTTAAAGATAAAGAAATAATTGTAAATGGTATAGAAATGTTATACTTTTATAAGAAGATACCTAGTGTATCTAATGGGATACAGCCCGTTTTAGGGGATATCGGTCCTCATTGGACAACCGAGATAAGCTAAATAGGACAACTGTTTTATTAACGAAATAGAAAAGGAGAATTGCAATGGCAACTCAAATTTCGACTGCGTTTATTAAGCAGTTTGAAGCCGAAGTACATATGGCTTATCAGCGTATGGGTTCCAAACTAAAGAATACAGTACGACAGTCAAATAATGTTGTTGGTAATCAATGCAGATTCCAAAAGGTTGGCAAAGGAGCAGCGTCTACTAAATCTAGACATGGTCAAGTCAATACTATGGAAGTTGCACATACCACTGTTGATGCAACATTAGCTGATTACTATGCTGCCGACTATGTCGATAGCTTAGATGAGCTAAAAACAAATATTGACGAGAGACAAGTGCTAGCAACATCTGCTGCTGCGGCACTTGGTAGAAAAATTGATAGTCTCATTATCACAGTATTAGATGCTAACGGTAATAGTAATAACATTGCTCACGGAAGTGCGGCATTTACTTTAGCGAAAGCAACTTCTGTCTGGGAATCAATGGGCGAAGCTGATGTACCAGACGACGGGCAAAGATACTTAGTAGTATCTCCAGCTGGTTGGGCTGATTTATTAGCTTTAGATCAATTTTCAAGAGCAGAATATGTGGGCGAAGCTGACCTACCATATGCTGGCGGTATGACTGCTAAGCGTTGGTTAGGGTTTACAGTGTTTACTCACTCGGGACTGTCTATATCTAGTACCACTAGAGAATGTCACGCTTATCACGCTAGTAGTGTTGGCTTGGCATCTGGTGCAGATGTTAGAACAGAAATGAACTATGTACCTGAAAAGGTCAGTAATTTAATCACATCTTACTTTAGTGCTGGTTGCGTCGAAATAGACGAAGCTGGTATGATTAAAGTACAGATTACAGAATAAGGAGGATAACATGGCTTTAGATGCAACAAACTTAAAAAAAGTAGCTGGTGCTGGAGATATGAATGTCTTCTTATATAAAAGTACTGACGCTATTAGTACAATTGTAGGTTCTGGGTATTTTAATAATTCCACAGACGATCTAAAACAATTCGACATTATACTATGTGTCGGTGCCACTGGTGGTACTGCTACTGTTGATGTTGTTATTGTTTCATCTGCTACGGCAGCTACAACTGTAACGACTACAAACGGTACGTAAAACTACTACGATACGGGAGATTCTCCAAGGTCTCCCGTATCACCTGAAAGAATATGAGCGAGAGTAAGTTTACAATTAGTAGCAAAGGATTAGTTTTAGTAGGGGCTAATACTATTACATCGTTCTCTGAGAATACTACTGAATCAGTTATAGCTAATCAGTTATACGAATCAACACTAGAAAACATGCTAACTAGAAGCAGATGGAGATTTGCTTCAAAACAAGCTCAACTTTCAAGAGAGAGTAGTGCGCCAACAGCTAGATTTTCTGCTAGCTATGCAGTACCATCTGGCACATTAGCTATTCATACAGTAACTATAGGAGATTCTGTTATTCAATATGATAGGTATGAAGATAAAATATATTGCGATGCTTCTTCTAGTGATGTAGTAGTAGCTGATTATACATTTCAACCATCAGAAGCTAATTTTCCACCTTATTTCACACAAGCATTAGTCTTTGAGTTAGCGTCTTTATTTGCTGGAGCCATAGCTAGAAATGATGCTTTGTCTAATCTTTACCAGAATAGAGCAATGCAGCAATTAGCTATTGCAAAAGCACAAGATTCACAAGCTCAAAGCAACAAAAGAATTGATGTTGATCGCTTTAGAAATAGGAGGAATACAGGGGCTTTAGGAACTATCAAAGCCACTGTTGGCTCATAGATGGGAATAGCAAGAGTACATCAAGCTAACTTTACAGCTGGCGAACTAGACCCAAACATGATATCTAGAAATGATGTCAAAACATATGGCAAAGGATTACAAACAGCTAGAAATTGTATATTAAAAAATCAAGGCGGGATAGAAAGAAGAGGAGGCTCATACTTTAGAGCAGACATAGGAGCTGAAGCTAGACTAGAACCTTTTATCTTCAGCGGAAGTCAAGAATACATCTTTGCTTTTTACAACACAGCTTTAAAAATTTACTCTACTGCTGGCACATTACTTCAAACAATAACAAGTCAGCCTTGGACCACATCTACAATGAGAGAATTTACAGTTACTCAACAAGGAGATACTATGATTATAGCTCAATCTTCTTTTATGCCTGTAATTATTACCAGAACAGGTGCAACAACCTTTACAGCAGCTGCCTTTGCTTTTGATTTAAGTGTTAATAGCGAGAAAGTTTATCAGCCATATTTTAAATTTGCTAATGATACGATTACATTAGACATTGATTCTGTTACAAAAGATGCAACAGGAGTAACTTGTACTGCATCTTCTAGTTATTTTACATCAGATTATGTGGGAACAAGAATACGATATATGGACGCAGAATTACTTATTACTGGATATACCAGTGCTACAGTGGTTACTGCTACACTTAAATCAGTGCCTATTATGGAATTAGATGAAGATCCGTTTGCAACATCAGCTGGAAGTGCGGTTGTAGTGGTGACTCATGTAGCTCATGGCTTTAGTACAGGAGCTTCTGTAACTATAGCTGGAGCCGAGTCTATATTTGATACCGATGGAGATGGTATAACTTACTCAAACTTAAATGGGGCTAGAACAATTACTGTGGTAGACGATGACCATTATCAATTTACAACAGGAAGTAGTGATGCAGCAACAGAATCAGTAGATGGAGGGGGTGTGAGAGTTACCGTATCTGGACATCCGCCTACTAGAAATTGGGATGAACAAGTATTAAATGATATCAATGGATATCCTAAAGCTGTAGCTTTTCACGAACAGAGGTTATTTTTTGGAGGAGTAACTAATTTACCAGATTTAATAGCTAGCAGTAAAGTAGGTGAATTTTATAATTTTGATGTAGGAGATGCAAGTGATGCAGATTCTGTACAAATACAAATAGCATCTGATGAAATAAATGAAATCAGACATTTAGTATCTGGTAAAGTATTAGAGATTTTAACAAATACAGCAGAGTATTTTTTAAAACCACAAGTGTCAAAACCTATTACTCCTGTAGATATACAAATAGTAAGACAAAGTTCTTTGGGGTGTCAGCAAAAAGCTAAAGCTAGAGCCATAGATGGATCAACAATATTTATTCAAACTAATGGGAAAACAGTAAGAGAGTATACTTATAATTCATCTACAGAAGAATTTGTATCAGCGCCGATTAGCTTAGCCTCTAGTCATTTAATAGATACGCCAATAGATGCTGATAGAATTAAATCACAATCCGGCAGAGATGAACAAGCTTACTTTTTAGTTAATACAGATGGCACATTAGCTGTTTATTACACACAAAAAATTCAAGAAATAACAGGATGGTTATTATGGGAAACATCAGGAACGATTCAATCAGTAGCATGTACAACAGATAATATTTATATTGCAGTACAGAGAACAATCAATAGCGCAACTGTTTATTATCTTGAGCAAATAGCTTCAAATTCTTTTGATATACCAACAGACATGACCGTAACCAAAACATTGTCTGGG
>TARA_R100001530_G_scaffold60360_3_pt1 | contig 15373 bp, 35 predicted proteins | sample TARA_R100001530 | Tara Oceans TARA_R100001530 (sample SAMEA2622166) | marine metagenome | biome: marine biome (ENVO:00000447); feature: mesopelagic zone (ENVO:00000213) & marine oxygen minimum zone (ENVO:01000065); material: "saline water (ENVO:00002010), including plankton... | reverse complement strand
CAATTGGGAGGGATAGCTATTAAATCTGGTATCCCATTTTTATTAGTCTTCATTAACTTAATAACATAATACCCTTCAGCTTCTAATTCTTTTATTCTTTTGCGCTGAACTTGCTGTTCGGTCATTCTACAAAGTTAATAAATCTCGCTTAAAGTGATTAAGGGTGTAGTCTTTCTTTTTTACAACAGCTTTGTAAATATCATCTTCTATTCCGTTTTCACTGAATATCCAGTAAATTTTATTATACAATCTGTCTTTAGTTGTCATACGATCACGGCTTTGCCAGTAGGAGGTGGCGCTAAAATCTATATTGTAATACACTAAGGCTTGTGCTTTGCGTAAACTAATCCCCTCTCTCCCGCTTACAATTTGCAGAGCGATATTTTTATGAGTAGTATTAAAGCATTCTAAATCTACACATATATCATCGCCAAATACTTTTTTTAACGCATTTAATTCTTCTTTGAATTTGTAAAATATCCCTATTTTTTTATTGCGAAAATGTTTTTTAATAAACTTAGCCTTGGAATAATCAACCACCATAGATTGGCCACTTTCAAATTTTATTGTCCCTGAATAGAGTTGGTGAAGTTTAGTCATGAGTTTAACCGCTGTGTCCGCCAGAATAACTTCTGCCTCTCCTTCTACTACTAAGTCTCGTTTTAATTTACGGATTAAACCCATAGTAGTATCATCTATAGTCACGCGTAAAACCTCCTCAGAAGTCTTTGTAATGAATCCTGCGCGCTTTTGAGTGTAATTAAGGGTGTAACCCTTCATAGCATCTAAAATGCTTCTTAAGCCCTTAGAATAATCATTTACATACATACTCCCTATTTTCCTTTGGTTTACTTTTACATAAGTTTTAGCGAAAGCATAAAAGTTTTTGCAGTTGCTAAAAGGGTTGTTGGTTATCCCGTATACTTGATGATACATCTGGCTGTAAGATTCGGGAGTGGGAGTACCGCTCATTAAAATAACATAAGGACTGGATCGCCGGATAATTTCTTTCACTTGTTTAGACCGTTTATTAGGCTTAGGGAAAGCGCCCAATGAATGAGCTTCGTCACACACAATTAAATCCCAGCCCGTTTGTTTGATTTTATGTAAGGACTCATAATTAATAACTGTTAGCTCAAAAGCGGGGCTAAGCATAGTATAATCATACTCAATACTTGAAATAGCTTTTTTCTTCGTAATAAATAATACGCTATTCACTTCTAATTTTTGTGCAATACCAAAGCTGGTTAGGGTTTTTCCGGTTCTCACTTCCATAGCTAAATATAAAAACGAGGAGGATCGTAGAATGGTAGTCCCTTTACCTATTAATTCTACCTGGTAATCTCTAAACTCCATCATAAATCTAATGCGCTCTCGGTTTCATAAAAGTGAGGGGTAACAAATTCAATCCACCTACCTACATTATCGCGTCCTTCAGAGGGAGGGCAGTTAAACTGAAAAAGAGAGTAGGCTACCAGCCATTTATTAAATCTGTTTCTACTAATGGTCATTTTAGCCTTTGGAGCAAAATCAGGGTTTTCATCTATAAAGTCTAAATATAAATCATTTTTATAGATGCGCTGTTTGGTTATTAGTTTAGTGTTTTTCTGACCCCCAATTACTCCGCACCACTCCACAAACTCATGGCAGGTTTCAGCAGAAAGTTTTCGGGTTTTAAGGTTAACAAACTCACTTTTTAATAAGCCGTTCTCTAAATATAATTGTAGGCATTTTACCATATAGTTATCAAATTGACACCATTGGTTATCATCCCATTCTCCAAACATTAATTTGCCAAATTCTACTAATGGAGTAAAGTCTTTGGTATAAAACTGACTTAATTCTAATTCCCACTTTCGTCTTTCAAAAGACGATCCCTTCCCTTTTATAGCATAATTGGTAGTAATAGCGACCTTAGGAGATTTATGAAAAGGAATTTTAATAGCATCTTTATTTTTCTTTTCTAAGGTTAACCCTTCTGTTACTACGCTAAATAATCTTTCGAAATCAAAATTTCTCTTTACATCATCAAAACATAAAATTTGAGTATCGGCTGAGACTAACTGATAAGCAAAAGATTTTTCAAAGTTAAATTGCTTTCCATCTATTACTACTAATTTTTTCATGTGAGACAATCCAGTCATAAACAACCCTTTGCCAGTTCCTCCCTCGGGATTATCGGAAATTAATTCATCATTTAAGATGGTCGCAGGACAATAAGAAAGGTTTTTCCACCCATGAAGGAGAAATCCTATTGTAGACCTCATGGAGCGAATACGCTGTTCAGTAGCGCCTGCAATATTGGAAATAAATACTTCGTAATCACACTCCGCAATATCACACATATCAAATACCCTATCTATAACATGATCTTTCCATACATATCCTCCTAAATCTAAGTAGTCTATAGGAAGAACCTCATCTTTTGTTACCTTAACGGCACAATTTTTGTAGTATAAATAGGCAGTGTCTTTTGTGTCTTCTATAAAATAAACATCAATAGAAGAAAGGAGGGTTAAAAATTCTTCTCTAAAATATCTCGTTCGTTCTGCAAAAAAATTATAGACACTGGTATCTTCAACATCCAGTAAATAATCTAATACAAAATCTTTTATTTCTTTTTCGGAAGTATGGTCAATTAAATTGTTAGTGACTTTTACGAATACATAATTCTTACTCCCTTCAGGGTTAAACTTATAAAACCCATTATCTTCTAAAAACATTTTAAAAGTGATGTGAATTATTCTAATAACCCCCTTTTCGTTCTTACTCCAAAATTTTTGATCAGCTTGTTCCTCTTCTAACCTTTTGACTACATGTTCTATTACACTAACCTCTACACTTTTGTCTCCGCTAAGTTCTGCTTGTATTTCTTTTTTAGAAACCCCTCTTCTTAATTGTTGCTTAACGGTATTTACTTTGTCTTCGTCTTCATAGTATTTTGTACCAAAATTTTGTTGTTGTTCGTAAGCAGAATTAATAGTGCGCTCTATTTCGTTTTTAGAAAAATCTGAAGAATCAAAACTACTCATTACATATTCGGCTAAAGTTTTAGAAATTCCAAAATCATTAAAAGCTGCCGCTAAAATATATACATTGTTATTTCTTTCTCCACTCTTGAGGCCATATTTTCTTTCCCACCATTTCATTAGAATATCCACTATTTTATTTTCATTTGTAATAGGAATTGTTTGAATATCTTTATGCTTAACTACTTCTTGGTATTGGTGTTCGGTAATTTGATTCCACACACTGGACTGTTCGTTAATAAAAATTAACGGATCGTAGGACTCATAACATACGCGAGATAAATTTTTACAAGTGGTATCAAAATAAGGAGAATTAAAATGCTTTTCTAAGGAATTAAAAAAGCTTCGATGATTATCTTCTTCATCCGGAATCTTAACTAATACTTTTAATCCTAATCCGCTTGGGGATATAAAAACAGAGTAAGTATATCTGTCTTTGGTCAGTCTTTCTTTTTCTTCTAATAAGAGTTTATCACTTTCATACCCATCAAAATCTAAACAAATCAATCCACTATGGGTTTCTAAAGAACTATCATTTCTTTTTGTAAATTTACCACTGAAACAAATTGCCGGTAATGTCTGCTTTAATAAATTTCTTAGTGTCTTATCTTTTTCTTCTCGTATTTTTTTTACTACTTCTTTTGATGACCCCTCTTGTATTCGTTTTAATACTATACTTACATCTCTGTAAAAAGGCTGGGCGGTGTCCTTTATGTCCTTAAAAATTGTGATTTCCATTTATTAGTGTCGGTTCTGTGTCGATTTAGTGTCGACTTATTTTTTCTAACTTATTGATTATTAATTATTTAGTTTTTTTAGTGTCGAAATGTTGAAAATAAATAAAAAAATATAAAAAAGTAGTAACTAAATATATATTTTTTTCGTAAAACAAAAGAAGTGAAGGATAAACCGACACCACGACACTAAAAAGAAAAGGGGAAAACCCCCTTTCTTTTAGAGCGAACTACCACAACATGTATTAAAATGGTAAGTCCCCTTGCTCTGCCTCTGCAGGTGTATCAGAGACAGCTTCTTCTTTTTTGTGATTTGGATCAGGCTTAAAAGTATCTACCGCTACATAATGAGTTTTCCCATACTGATCGGTTTCCCTTTTTTGTTGAACCACTAACTTAATGTATTTTTTACCGTCATACTCAAACATGTGCTCTTGGGGTAAATCAGTTAAACATACACTACATGCAATTAAGTTTCCTTCAAATTTAGAAACTCCACTGCCTACATAAATTTTTTCTTCATTTGTCTTTTCCATAATTATTATTTAATAAAATTTGTTCCAACAATTTTTTAGTTGCGAGGTAGCATTGGGCTGCCTCTTTTTGAGACTTATGATCGGTTGGAACTTGCAACCATATTGCTCGTTTTTTCCTCCGCTTAATCCATTTAAGCGTGTAATCAAAGAATTTCACGGTGGATATAATTTTCAATATCTTCTGTCGGGTTATCTCCATAAAACTTATTATATACTTCTATAGCTTTCTCTACTTTATCTTTTCCATACTCTAAAAAAGTAGGGGAAGGATAAAAGATTCCTAATTCGAAAGTGAGTTTGTCTACTACATAAAAGACTAACGGTTTATCAAAAAACTGTTGATATAAATAAGCTTGACTATCATAATTGTATTTTCTTGCGCTATACTTAAAGTCTTTTATATTAGAGGTAGTTTTAAGATCTATTAACTTATCTGAACAAACTATATCTGCCTTCCCTTTCCATAACATCCCCATAACTTCATGTATTACAGGTACTTCAAACGCATTATCGTCAGAATAAATAGCTTCATAAAACTCTAAATTATTCTTCATGCAGTGGATTGCTTTATTTATTTCCTCTCTTTCTTTTAGCAACATCATGATAGGGTTGTTATGTTTTACCACCTCTTCTTTGTAAAGTTTAGTATTTCTACTGGAGGCCTCTATACTCCAGTACTCTTTATTATCTAATTTGTCAGGCTCTAACATAGCCGCGTGAAAGTATCTCCCTAATAACATTGCTTTTGTCATTTCTTTTTCTTGCCGAAAGCTTTTAGGATCATTTAATAAAGTAATAATGTCCGAGTTAGATAAGTATTGCTTTCCAAAATCTCCGTAGTAATGCTTATCTGATTTAAGTTTAGTTAATTCTTTTTCCATTATTTTAGATTTTTAGAAAGTTCCTTTTTCACATTAGCTTTAATTTTATACTTAACCTCTAAATTCTTTACCAATTTAGGAAGTCCTAAATCTTTATTGTCTGCAACATACTTTAATACCTTACCCCAATTCTCATCCCCTATATTTAATTCAAAAGTTGTCATGCTTTTGGAATGAGGGGGTTTAGGGGTAGAAACAGGAGGGGTAATAGTTGAGGTTATATCTTCTCCTATCCATAAGGATAAACCTAATCCGTGCATAGCGCACGCTTTTGCAGTTGATCGCTGAATAGCAGTATTAACATCCATTGACGTTATCTTCTCTAATAATATAGAGTTGTTTCTATAGTCCATAACTGGTAGATAGTCAATGTGTTCTAAACCATCTAATGTTATTCCTACTTTTACATAAGCCGTTTTACCATCACTAAAAAAATTTAGTCCAGTATGTTCGGATTCATAAATTGTTCGTTGAGCTGTTGGGTGGTGTAATTTTACGAGCGCCCAAGCATTCGCCCACGACAGATAACTATATTGTCCTTTTTTCTCAATCTTATCTTTAACCGAGATAGCAGATAGTTCCTTAAAAATGTTCTTTTTCTTTTCCATTTGATTTGATTTTAGTTAGTTTATTATTATATCCTGCATACTTTTTCACAATATTTTCCCTTTGCACTTTTAACTTTTGTATATGCTTGTCGTTTTTACGAGTATTAATTTCCTCTCTCATTCGTTCTTCTATCATCCCTAATTTTCTTTTACAATTTCCCATAGACAATCTTATTCCTCCTTCTCTCCATCCGTACTTAAAAAAAAATTTGTATTCTTTTGAGGTTAGTTCTCTAAAATAATCCCCTCCTCTCCCACAATTTAATAATTCTATTTGGGTAGAAAATTTTTGCAGTTTTACTCCGTAGTTTATCACGCTTACTCCCGTCGGAAGCGCAGTGTGTATTGCGTCAGCGTCTTCACTTGCTTCGGTGTATATCTCTTCTAAACTATACACTCTTTAATTCTTCCATTAAATCCTTAAAGTCCCGATCATTATCTATCATTTTTTTAGCATTCTTGTAGCCATAAATAATAGTAGAGTGGTAAATCTCATGTCCCTGTTCAGCCATAAAGCGTTGAATGTATGAAATTCTAATAGGACGTTCCATACATAAATAGTAGAGCATTTGTCGTGCATCTACACATTCTCGTTTCCTTGTTTTGTCAAACATTTCATCTAAAGTAATATGAAATTGTTTGGCGATTGCTTTTGCGTATACATCAAAAGCCTTCTTTTTCATTTCCATTTTTTTGTTTTTTAAGTTAGGCGCAAATATAATTATTTAATATAACTTTTGCAAGTTTTGTGTATTGTTTTTTTATTTTCCCTATAAATTTTTATTCACAAGATGTGCACTAATGGAGTAATCAACCCTCTTTTTTACACTGCACTCTGTATAATATAAGATAACCTATTAAATCAAGCATTGTATCCTCTGTTTTATCATTGAGCCCTACTGATTTTATCCTACTTAATTTATCGTCTATACGAGCAAGTATTCCCTCTTTTGGCGATAATTTTGAAAAGATTTGTGGGGGATCGTTAGCCGTATCTCCGTATGCTTTATTTTTTTCTAACAATAAGGCGACTACTTCTCTGCCTACTTCTTTAATTAACTCATCTGTTTTCATTTTAATTTACTGGTTAAGGTTTTGCGTTGAGATAATAGTTGTTTAGTTTCTTCCTCATTCTCTCTTATTTTCTTTTTCTTTAACCTACCATCTATCTTGTTAATCTCATGAAAGATAGCCATCCTACTATTTGTTTTTCCCTTTCTTTTACTCATAATTATTTATTTTTTTCGTTCATATACTCTTTTAATCTATCGCACATTTTATTTTTCCATATCAGTTTTTCTACAATCTCCGTGTCCTCCTCTACTTTTCCACTATACTTAAAATAGTTGTCAAGTTCTATTGTGTTCTCTCGGTAAAGTCTTTCTAAAAAATTTTGTTGTCTCACTTCTTGTATAAACTGATCGGTTAATTCTTTTTTATCGCTTAATTGTTGTAGCCATTGTATGTATTCTTTGTTTGGCTCTTTTTTCCTTTTCTCTTTTAAGATTAAATCATCTATGTCTTTCATATTTTTTTAGGTTTTAGTTAATCAATAAGTTCTACATTTTGTGGATCAATATAGTTAGGATGTCCTTTTTCATCTTCTAAATGAAAATACCATATCGGTATATCCCCAGTTCCCTCTAACATTTCTTGTAGGGTAATTGTTATTTCCCCATCACAAGAGAGTTCCTCTGCTACTCTTTTTCCCCAATAAAGATAATCATCTTTGTCGGAAAACATATAATCAACAAAGGTTGCTTTGTTTAGTTTGTATTTCATTTTATTTAGTTTTAGTAAAATTATTTTTATTTATTATTGTTGATATTCTTCCACTTGTTTTCCACAACCTCAATTCTTTTTCTCCAAACATATTCACTACTTTATAGTAGTATTTAGGAGTTTCTAAAACTTTTGCGTTTGAACAAGTGGCGTTAAACTCTCTTTTGTTTTCCATAGTTATTTAGTTTTAGTTATACAATTCAATTTCAGTAAAGATAAAGTCCATATTTTCCTCCATACTCTCCTCTAACAAACTCTCCTCACTGGTATCTCTATCCTCGTTTTGTTCTTTAATGTATTTTTTCCATCCTTTTTCGGTAAACACTCCTTCTGACTTCCTACCATCATACATACATTCGTATTCTACCAAGTAATAAGTTTCTTTCTTTTTCATTTTATTTGGTTTTTAGTTTATATGCTTGTTATTACTTCCTCACATAATTGTTGAGGTATCTTACTTCGTTCATAATTTCCTTTTAATCCCTGTGTACCTGTTTGACTTCCTCGTGGAGCAGAAATATGGCACGAATCCCCATTTTTACACATAGGTTTTGGTTTCCACCTGTAATTGTTAGTCCATATATCAGTTGGTTTCATTCTTTCATCTCCATATTGACAATAAGTTAAACTATGTCTAATACAATCCATATCATCCCATTGTGGGGCTTTTCTCATCTTCCCTCTTGGGTTTTCTACCCACCATATAAGGTTAGGGTTAAGTTTAAGATACTCTTTAATTATTTCCATTGTCTTACGCATAATCTCTATACCTAATTTGGCTGAATCAGTTTTAGGAGTAAAAATTTCTCCCTTTACCCAATTCCTGCCTATACAAGCAACACTAAATGCAGTACAGGGAGGAGAAGCCCATATAACATCAGGAATGTAAAATTCATCTAATTCTCCCACTTGCATTTCATTTAATCGGTAGTCCCAATCTAAAATATCTCCCACCCAATTTGTTTGTGGAAAATCTTGAATATCAACTGAAAAGACTTCCATTCCTTTGCTTTCAGCAACTTTTCCAATGGATCTTGAGCCACTAAATAATTCTAATACTTTATATTTTTTCATTAGTTTATTTAATTTTTAGTTAATTCAACATCTACAGAGTCAAAAGAATCAATATATTCTTTGGCTTCTTCTAATGTTTTGCCAATATATTCATATCCATAATCTAAATAATACCCTACCCCACTTTCATAATTAGGGTGTTCTTCCTTTAATTTAACAAGATACTCTCCTTTATATTCTATATCTTCACTCCATATAGGGACATCATACTCACACTCATCTATAACTTTTCCATCCTCTACATCTAATTCTCCTCCCCATCCCTGTTCCTCCTCGTAATGATAATGAAAAGATGGGAAATCCCTCATAAACATTTCTAATATATTATCTGCTATAGGACTCCACGCAGTTTCAAACCTTAAAGATTTAAAATTTCTTCCCCCTTTGTCTAAAACAAAGGGGAATGTTTCATCATTAATTTCCAAACTACAATCTCCCCATTTTGTTCCCCAATTCGTGCAACTCCAATCATACCAGTTATTTGATCCAAATTTTTTAATAAGGTTGTCGGACATCTTTTGGGTTATACCTTTGTCTAACCATAAGTGTTCTCCTTCTTTATGTTCTTTTAATTTCTTTTTATTCTCTTTCTCTTGTTTTTCAAACTCTTTTTTAGATATGATTGTTGGTGGACATTGTGTATTATCCATCTCATTTGGGCGTGGAATGTAATAATCACAAATTGATTTTGATTTTTCTATTTCCTTTAATATCTTTTCTTGTTTTTTTGTAAGTGGAGTAGATATTGAAATCCCACTATAAACCCAGTTTGGCATAATTTTGTTGTTTTAATTAGTTATTATTTGTTGTTTTAATTGTTAAAAATTAGTGTGTTATTTCTCGGACAATTCCATAAACATAGTTTTTTTATACTTGTCTCACTAATTTATTACTCATCTCTCATATCTTCCAAATAGTTTTCTCTTTGTGTGGCTTCATATTCATAATCCTCTACTGCTTCACAATACTCATTGCACTCACTACATAATAGTTTGTTCTCATTAAACATTTCACTAAACATTTCTTCATAATCTGAACCACAGCAATCGCTTACCATACTACACCCCTCATCATCAGGGGACATTAATTTCCAGTTATCGTAATTCATAATTCTTCTATATGTGTTAGTAATTCATTTGGCGTACCCTCAAATATCTTTTTATTTTCATAGTCCATTACTTTTACTTTAATCTGCTCCTTTTCGTTCCCCTCTATTAAGTAAGTGTAATCCTCCCAAACATCTTTGGTATCAGGCGAATACAAATATATATTCCCTACCCCATCTTTGAAATGACTTACCAGTTGAGCCGACAAACATCCCATTCCGTTTGCTATTCTTTCTTTTCTATCTACTCCATACCCATTCACTATTGTAAAACGAGATAAAAAATTTGCTAACTCCTCTCCGTGTCCTTTTAGGTAGCCATCATATTGGCGATACATACACATTATTTTATCTTTTTTTGTCTTACCCTTTTTGTCTTTGTAGGTTTCTATAACCTTTGTTAAACTTCTTGTTCCCATAGTTTCTATTTTTTAGTTATTAAATTTTATGTTCTCCAAACTTATCATCTTGTGCTTCCATATCTGCTAAAAATTCTGCCTTTGTAGATGTTTTTACATCATCATAACACTCCTCAAAATCAAATTCAAGTTTATGTTCTCCATTTACCAAAGTATAAGGTATATCGTATGTATCAACAATCATTCTTTGTAATCCCCCCAAATGATATTCAAATCTTCTCAATAATTCATCATCTTCAAAGAATAATTTTCCATTTTCAGAAACAAATCCTTTTTTAATATACTTATCAAAAATCCTACACACATCATCATCAATTTCCTCAATTATTTCCTCTATACCTACTTCTTTATATTTTTCGTTTAATTTCATTTTAGTTAATTTTAGTTAATTTATTTTCCTATTCTGATTGCTATAAAAGGTAGTAGAATTATTATTTCCCATTTTTGTAGTATTATTCCTACTCCTATTAAAGTTTTATCAATTTCCCAACTGATCATTTTATCATTTTTATTAAAAGGTTAGTATATGTTCTGTTGTCTTTCCAGTTTTCTTTACTTTTATATTGGCTTAATATCTTATTAAGCAATTTTTGTTCTTCTTTATTGAGTAAGTTTTTCATTTATACAATTTTTGTAATAGTTAATAATGTGCAATAATAGTGTATAATTTTATTACAACCTAATTTTTTTTTACTTTTTTTTCAAAAACTTTTTATGTGCGATAGCAAATGATATAATGCTATTGCGATTCCAGTTAGAAAAGTAGTAGCAAATATCCCAAAAATCACACCCTCTCTTAATAATTGAGGTAGTTTTTTCTTAAATTTTACCCAATTTTCTTGATCTTCATCAGTCCAATCTAACTCATTTACAATTTTATCTGACTTTTCTTTGTCTGACAATTTACTCCATTTGTTTAATTTTTCTACTCTTTTCATTTTATTTAGGTTTAGTTATTAAATAGTTTTCTAATATCCCCCTACTCATAGTATCAAATCCCTTAAATGCCACTTTTCCATTATCATAATCCTCATAGTATTCATCTAAATCATAAGGGAAATCTTCTTTTTCTGAACATCCACAACAAAATCCTAATTCATTTCCACTTATTCCTGCTACAAAATCTTGTTCGCACATTATACATATATCTTTTAATTCTTTCATAGTTATTTAATTTTAATGTTATAGTGTTCTCCCATTGGGCTATCGTGGTGGCTTATTCTTACTTCATACTCATTCTCTTTTATCTTTTCTATGTAGTATGTTAAGTCGCATTCAGGGGTTATCTCTCTAAATATATCTTCTCCTTTTGTTAATTCAAACTCTTTATATCCAGCTCGATTTCTCCATCCCATATTTCTCCCCTCAACATATATTGTCTTGCCTATATATTGTCTAAATTCTTCTTCTAAATCATCTCTAAAATACTCAAAATGATAATCCCCTATATAGTAGTCGTTTTCAAAATACTCTTCTATCTCCTTATCTGTTACGCTTTCAGACTCTCTTTCTTCATCACATAGTTTGCTTACTAAAAATTCTTGTTTATCTCTTTTGAAAAAATCTATTTCGTTTTGCATAAAAGCAGAAACATCATAAAAAGTTTCCCATACATAAGTTTTTGTTTTCATTTTATTTAGTTTTAAGGATTCTTTCTAATTGCTCCACTACAATATCTAACATTTCGCCATCACTTAAATAATGCCCATTGGTTTCATCTTGCGAATGAATTGGATCTTTAATCATTTTGGTTAAATTTTTAATTTCTGTTTCCATAGGTTTATTTAGTTTTAGTTTTGGTAAAACATTAGAAAGAATCAAATTATTATATTTTATCATATCTGTATTGAAATTGTCTAAATTACTTATCCCCCACTTCATTGCTTGGGTATAATTAGAAAAGTATTTTCTATCTGTCGTAAAATTCTTGTCTTTGTTAAGGTAGTCGATATAATGCTTTTTCATTTTATTTAGTTTTATTGAGGTTTATTACTCTGTTTCTTTCTATCCACAAACTATCTGTTTTATAGTCGTACTCATTCCATAGTTTGCTCATCTCTTTATCTATCTTAATTAACTCCTGTTGTTGTTCTGTTGTTAATTTACTCATTCCACAAGAGGAAAAAATGAGTAGGGCTACGATTAAAATTGTTTGTGTTTTCATTAGTTATTTGTTTTTAGTTATTTAATTTATCTGTATTTTATGTTTGCAATTACACTTGTTCCACTATTTATCATATCAAATACCTCGTTCCAGTTCATCTTATCCATTTCCCACTCTATATCATCTTTTCTCCATTCTATTTGAAAGTTAGAGTAAGCAAAAGGAGAAGTGTTTATTCGATAATCTCCATTCCCATCTTTTTTAACTATCCATCTGTATTTATTATCACACATTACAGATACTAAATCTATTTTAATTTCTCTTGGTTTCCCCTCGATTTTTAATATCGGTGGGTTGTCTTTTAATTCTCTATACATTTGTTTTCTCATTTTTATTTATTTTTAAGGTTATTAAATTTGTATTTTATTACTCATCAAAAAATTCTTCTATTACGCTTTGTTGTCCGTAAAATTCCTCTCTGGCGTTTTGAGTTGCTAATAAAGACGCTAATAGTTCGCTATTTATATGTTTTGGCTCATATCCATACTCTTGGGCTATCTCCATACTTTCGCACAAACTACAATCGTTTTCTTTAAGATATTCTATTGCTCTTGCATAATATATGATTTCAATATCAAAGGCGTTATGATCACTTAATTCCCCTTCTAACTCATCATAGGAATTTATATCTTCTAATTCACAAGAGTATAAGGAGTCGATAATATCAAATTCTAATTCTTTTGATAGTTGCTCAAAAAACTTTTCTTTTTGCTTAATTGTTTTCATAATTATTTAGTTTTAGTTTCTTCTGTTTTTTCTATGTAGGTTATCATATCCACTTCATTATTTTCGCTAAACGAATATTCTAAATTGTAATACTCAACTCCATCATCTCCACAATCATTACAAGTGTATTTATACCACACACACTCTCCATCTATATCCATACTACCATATTCTAAATTCTCTCCCTTACACTTTACACATTTTCCCTCTCCTATATTTTCCATAGTTATTTAGTTTTAATTAATCCTATATTGTTTTTTACTTAAAAACTACACCAATAGATTGCAAATAGTCTTTATTCAAAATTTCTTCGCCTTTTTTAGTTTCTTCATCTACTACCTTCTGAATTGCCTGTAAGCCATCTTTATATTTTTTTAATAAAGTAGGAATAGAAACCTTATATCCACTAATATCATACCCCCAATCTCTTTTCAATACCACTCCTTTTTTACTATCCTTTTCTAATTGTTTTTGATTAATTAATTTATTTACAATACTATCAATACAATAAAAATCTTTCTCTTTTATTTTATCGTATTCCTTTTCTAATTGTTTCATTAATTCTACATCAAAAGCAGTATATTCATATTCTCCACCATAAGCTCCATCATAAACACTACTAACTAATTTTCCTTTGTAATATAACTCACAATTAAATCCTTGCCCATCGTGTCCTTTGTGAAACTTTAATTTTTTAATACTACATTCGTTTGTTAAACTTTGCATTGTTGTTTTCATTGTTTTTGTTTTTAGTTAATTATTCGAGCGTCAAAACTCTTATTGCTTCAGCATTTATTTCGTCAATTTCTTGGCTGACTTCTCTTAAATCTTTTAATGATAAGTTTGGAATGTTTTGGATTTCATCTTTATTCCACATTTCTTTTATCATATAATTGGTTTGAATTTTGTAAATCAATTGTGATTTTTCATCATATTCTTTTAAGCTGCCTTTGTCATTAGAGTCCATAAATTCTTTTCCAAACATCAACTCGAAATAATCTTTTTTAGTCATTGCTTGTTTTGTAATTGGGTGTCTGTAAGTTTTCATTTTGTTTTAGTTTTAGTTTTAATCATAAATAATTTATGGTTTAACAGGATATTTTCTGCTATTTGTTCATTTAATTCTTGTTCTATTGCTTCTTTTAGTTTGATAGTTTCTTTTAAAGCGTTTTGTAACTGAACTCTTGTTGCTGTTTTAATCATTTGTTTTTGACTTTCTAATAATTTCATTGTTTTAGTTTTTTAGTTAATTATTCGCATTCTAACGCTTCTTCGCTATCCTTTATAGCATAATTTATGCTGTCTTCCATTTCGATTATTTGTTTAGACAAGTTCAATATCTGCCTTAATCCGTCAATTTCGTATGTTTCCATTTCGTATGTTTCGCCACTTCTTATTGCGTCGTAACAATCTTCTAAATCTTTAGCAGTATTTTCAAATCTGCAGTAACTCATATTTCCCATAATTTTAGTGTTTTTAGTTATTAAATTTATTTGTTTGTTCCTCTGTAAAGTTTTGCTCTTTCGTGCCGTTCCTAACGGACAGAGGAGGGTGAAAAACAAGTATTAACCGAAAATATATTTTATTATTCTTTGCATTAAAGTTGTTTTTTGTTGCGTGTAATTACTTTGATAAGGGGGTATTTTATGCCCTTTTGAATTTACGCAGTAGCTAATTTGGTTGTTTTGATAATGTTTCATAGTTTTATTTATTAAGGTTTTTAAGTATATATTCTTTGCTGTCTATCTTCTTTTGCGTTTCTGCCTTTGTTTCTCCTAAAAATTGGTTTCTGTATTTTCCTGTTGTAACTGAATAATCCCAATAATAACTATCTAAATAGGTTTTTCCTGTCTTGTAGTTTTTTATAGCGATTACACTTCTATAACTTTGAAATGTTTCTTTGTCCTTTTCGCTAATCAAAAATTGGTTTGCGATTGGGTTTCCGTTGTTGCTTCTAAAATTTGCTACTTTCATAATGTTTGTATTTGTGGTTAATAATTGTTTGCAATATGAGTATAAAATGTTTATTAAACAAATAAATACAGGTTTATTTTCAAATAAATTTCATATTTGTTGTAAGTTGCTCAATTTCAGGCGTTTAGATGGGTAAAAATATGGTGTTTTGTTTGTGGTTTGGGGTGTTCGTGGGGTTATTAAGGGGGATTTCTCCCCCTATTACCTTTTTATTTCGTCGAATTGGGGGAAGGTTTAACGCTTTTTTGCTGTTCATTTGGGGGAATGTTTGAACGATTGAACAAGACAACAAGCAAAGATCCTGAAAAGAGCAAGACAACACAAAGGATTTATTTTGTTGC
>TARA_R100001530_G_scaffold23993_2_pt1 | contig 16140 bp, 31 predicted proteins | sample TARA_R100001530 | Tara Oceans TARA_R100001530 (sample SAMEA2622166) | marine metagenome | biome: marine biome (ENVO:00000447); feature: mesopelagic zone (ENVO:00000213) & marine oxygen minimum zone (ENVO:01000065); material: "saline water (ENVO:00002010), including plankton... | reverse complement strand
TACATCCCAAGCAGTTTTAATCCCTGAAGTTACAAAGCCACTACCACCTCCACTTGTACAGTCTCCTGTTTGTGGTCTAAACCAGTTAGTGTATGCACCTGCTTGTCCCCTATTAATAGGACTTCCATCAATATAGAGAGAATATTCTTTGTCTGGGTCTAAAGTGATTTGGCCGTGCCAACACGCAATTACCATCATTGCATCTGTACTATTTACAACCATATTCCCATTAGCGACTTTTCTTATATCACCACCACTACTCGGGGTATATGCTTCCCAATCGCCACCGGCACCCATTCTGATTTCATCATTTGTAGACGCGCCCCCGGGCGTTAGTTGGTCAACATCCACGGTCCCGGTTGTTAAGTCTCCGCTTGGGTCAGTTTTGACAACTTCGCTTCCCGTTAAACTGGGTACGCCTGTTATGGTCGAATACTCTAAAAACGTATTCGTTGCGTCTACTGTTAGAACTTGTCCAGAAATCCCGATTGATAACGGATATACATTCGTTGTTGTAAGATCTCCAGCCACATCGGTTGCAACAACTTTACTTGCCCCAAGTCCGCCTCCGATCATAAGTTCTCCATCGGCATCGGGTAACTCTATATTTCTGTCGGCCGTTATTCCCGAAGCATCAAGGGTTGCCACATAAGTAGTTCCCCCCTTAATTCCTACATTACCAGAAAATTCAGACTCGCCCCCTACGGCGCAAGTTGATTGGGCTTGTAGGCAGGGGCTATTAGTAGCGGATGCCACGTACCCTACCGCAAGCAGGCTAAAAAAAAGCGCGAGCGTCCCTGTATTGATCGGTAAATAGATTTGTTTTAATTTTTCTTTTATTAGTTGCATTTAATACCTCCTTTTTAAAATATTGTTTTGCACATTGTTAATCCAACAAGAAATCCTACTACGACCGCGGAACTTAACATTATTAATCCCAAGTAAATTTCTTTGTTTTGTATTATATAACTAGGTTCTTCGTTTGATGGTTTTTTTTCACTTCCTGGACGTGCGTTTTTTGATCTCATTTCTAACTCCTTTCGTACCAACTGTATGTGGAATATAAAGCCAAAATTAATAACCCGTAAATAATCATAAATTCTGGGGCTATGTATCCATTGATGCTTCCTAAAACTAAAGGGATTGATGCCCCAAGCATTGCCACTGGTATGTTATTAAATATCCAGAATAGCCCGATGGCTAAAATGATCCCAAAAGTTGATAGATACATCGAGTACCACATTTGGTCGGGGAATAATAATCCTGTGGGCGGATTCATAAATGACCCCATAAAAAAATTTTGATTTTCGTCCGCTAACATCCCAGGGTGGCCACTACCAAACCATCTTCCCACGACATCCGGGGTTTGGGAACTAAATATGGTTGAACCCGAAGAACTACTCGGTACGATGTTTGTTGCGGTTGTTGTTATATCTTGTTGAGATCTTGAAAAATAATATACGGCATTATGAGTATTCGCGCTATAAGATATATCGTTGATGTTCCCCGCATAATCCGGGTCGCTTGCGCTTGTCTGGGTCATATCTGCAGGGTTAAACCCATAGTATGCGGATAAGGTGCTATTAGTTTGATAATCAATATATCTAATAATTAAATCGTCTATATAATATTGAAATGTCCCCGACGATTCCTCTACCCCTATTTTTAAATCTTCGGTATTTGTTGTATATGTTGCGCCTACGCTAACAGGTACGCCCCCATCAAGGGTTAACTCCATTGTCCCCGCAGAATAAGAAAAAATAATTTCTTGGTTCGATCCTGTAGGGCTAAAATAAGAACTGACCAGATTAGTCGAATCCACGGTCGCCCTAATTAGAGCCGTCGTTCCATAATCTAAATAAACCAATTTTAATCCTTGGCTCGATGCCTCGTCGTATTTATCTAGTATTGTATAAGTGTATGGAGCACCAGAACCTATGGGGGACGGATCTGCATCCATGTACTCTATTTCATATCTAAAATTATTTTGGTTAAAGTCATTATGGTTGGCCACGTTTAGATAATCCGCTCCTGCGAAATAAATACCTTGGTTCCGTTGTATGTCGTCCGCCCCTATAAGGACTTGAAGCTGATTATCTCCTAAGCTTAGAGAAGGGAATACATACCATTGATTGCTTGAAACTGAATTTATATCCTGTAATAAAACTTGGTATTCGTTTGTTAAGGATGCCTGATAAGGGAAGATTGACCAAGCAAAGTCGTCTATATAATTATTACTTTGCCATTGAGTCATATCCACATTATCCAGAAGTACGGGGTAATTAGACATTGCAGAAGATTTTCCGTTGTTTACGTTCATAGTAAATTTATAACAATAATCATTTACAGTTGAAGCGTAGAGCTTACAACCCGCAGGCGTTGATAAATAATACGTAACCGACATTATAAAAAGTACCCCGGCTATGAACCATTTATTTATTTTTAGTGGTTCTTCGCGCTGTTTAAGGCCTATGTAATATCTCATTTATACAATCCCCCTAATGAATGAGCCGAGCGCCCCTATTCCAGAACCGACGGCCGAAATAAATCGTGCAAATAATTCTGCACTTTTGAATAAAATAATATAAATGGCAGGCAATGCCATTATTAGAAGTACATATCTTACAAACATAAATGGTAGGGGAGCGTCTTTTGAAGTCTCTCCAAGCGAATCTATAAAGCAATTGTTCGTCCCGCTAACAAGCGGTTGCCCAAGTGAATTATAACCGGGATTTATATCGGTTGATTTTTTACACGATGACCACCAAGAATAGTCTAGGGTTAATGTTCTGAATAACAATTTAGTAAATCCGAACATTGTTCCCGTGGCATCCGTTAAGAAGCCCAGCCCTGCCATAATTGTATTTTCTCTGGACTCTGCACCCGTATCGGTTTGCGTACCTACAGTCTTGGCTTCGGATAAGTTTATAGCCATCATTTGATTTTTAAGTTGGTCAGCTTCCCCAGGGGCCGTTGAATAAGTATTATCCGCTATAGATCCTAAAACCGCGATCAGGAGATAAGGAATAAACAAAGATGCCATAAGTCGTGAACTCATTATTCGGGACTCCTCCTTATCCAGTACCAAGAACCTAATACAGTTCCGAGTGCTATAACTGTAAACAAGAATCCGACCGATATGCCCCCTATAAATAATCCAGGAAGCATCATAATAGAAGTAGACATTAAGGCAAAGAAGGCATTGCCCGTTGCTGACAATACGGCAATTCCTGCGATTATGCCTAGAATAGTAAATATTAAGGTGGCGGTCATTCCTGCGGAATCAACCCCAAGATATTCGCCCGATATTATTTTTAAGTTTTCAGTAGCACCAGAAGCGGTTGCCGTGGCACTTATTTTGTCATTAAAATTGTTGTCCACGCCCACTGGACTAAAGTCTTTAAGCGGGGACGTTGTTCCAAGTTCAAAGACTGAATCCCCGTTCGAGTCTACCGCTACACGCCTTATACCCTGCAAGGCTTCTTCAAGATATGACGCCCCAAGGGGGGTAACCAATCCAGAACTTGAAACCATACTATTCAAGGGCAACCCCATATCGTTTTCTAGATCATAAAGAATTCCAGAACTTCCCGATATCTCTAGGGCAAGAGCGGATGCCCCGCCCGATATATTAAATACCTGCGCGCAATTCCATGATCCATTGCCCCCCGGGTCAAAATAATTAGCGTTATATCTTAAACAAACTTCGCCCGGGATAAGGCTTGCATTAAATCCAAACGAAGAACCCGCAGGGGCTTCTCCGTATATGCCAAGCAACCCGTTTGATACTCTGGGGATTTTAGTGTTTTGTAAATGCATAGCTCCCGAGCTATCTAAATATTCCGCATAAACGTACCCGTCCTTCAAGCTGAACGAAAACTCGGGATTGGGTGGATCTAGCTCACATCCCGAGTCGTCAAGTAAATATTCGGGAGAATTGCACCAAAATTGATTGGGACTATTCCCTATGTCTAGATCATATCTAACGAGAACAAAAAAGTCATTCGCCGTACTTGATGCGATATTGTTGAAGCCTAGCGCAGACTTAATGCTTAAGGGCGGTAGGGATGGAACGGGAACGGGGGTTGGACTTGGGGTCGGCGTTGGGGTTGATGCCATAACCACCTGACTAGAATATCCACTTAAATATAAAACTAGCAATAATAATGATGCCGGTAATATATAATTTTTTTTTAAAAAACTTATCAACGTAACAACCTAACTGCCCTTAATACCGCGAATAAAAATAAAGTTCCTGCTAATGTCCAGATTAGATACAGGAACAGTGGGATTTGCGACGTTGTGGCATTCGTTTGTATATCATCGGCGAGTATCAAAACTGATACGCCCGCCAGAAGTAAAAATATAAAGCTAATTGTTATCTCCTAAACTTTTTCTTCCTTGATGCGAATTTTAATTTTTTATTTAAGACAGATATCCTGCGATTAATCATTGTTCGACCTATTGTCGCAATTTGCTTCCCGTCTTTTTTTAATGCTTTTAATTCTTTTAGTTGTCTTTTATAAACCTGTTTTGGCATTTATACCTCCGTTTATTTATTTTCATATAGTGGGCTTCCAGTTCTGGGTCGCCCACTATTATTTGAATGGCCTCGATTAGTCGCCTTTTTTAGATGCCTGCCAAGCAATTAAGCCCGCAATTCCGACCCCTCCAATTACGCTGACCAAAGGTAGCAAATCGATTATCGCCGCAACATCCGTAAACCCGGCTGTTGTTGCGTCTGTAGACGCTGTGCCAGTTGACGAAATAATTGTTGGTAGGATAGCAAGAAATGCGACCAAGACAACAACTGCCATAATAATGGAAGTAATTTTATTTGTATTCATTTTGTTTCCTTATTAGAAAAATTACCCGCGTACAACTTTGACTACAAAAAACAAAACAACACCAATACCTGCCACGCTTGTTATAAGGGGCATAATATTTAATATTGCGGATGATCCAGAGTCGCCAACTGCAGTTGCGTCCGCACTTGCAGTAGTTGTGGCATCAATTATTATAGGCATGACTAAAAGAAAAGCTACAAGCATTCCCAACATGAGAATAATTGCGCCGAATCGTTGTATCTGCATAGGATAATTTTTTCTTAACTAATTTATTTTCTTAACCTTTAGAATCCCCTTGAAGTAGAATAAAAGTTAAACGATAAACCAGCACCGACGACCAAAATTATTAGCAGTCCGATCACTATCAATAAATTAAATCTTTTTAGAATTGAATCCAAAGAAGTGGCGTTCGCTACGCTAGGGTTTACCTTATAATAGTCTACTGTAAACACATAACTCGTACTTGCTGTTAACCCGGAAACTGTAACGTCCTGTAGATTAGAAGATAGAACACTTGTTGATGTCATATCCAAGGAGCCGGGAGAAGTCTGTAAAACTTCCCAATTGGGTGCTACGGGTTCGTAGGCACTCTTTTGGGATAATGTAATCGTACATGATGTAGCCACGCCTGTAGAACAGGCCAAGCCGGTGTCGACTTGTTGATCTGTGCGCAAGTCGTTAACTTTAGATGCGATGGGGTTAAACATTATCGATAGAATAAAGAAACCAAATCCAACGATGACTAGAGAGAACATTGCTTGCTTAATCAACTAATACAAACTTCTTCCCGGTTTCCTTAATCTATCCCTACTATAGTGGCGAATTTCCTCTCAAATGTCAATTTTCAGAATTCCAGGGCATCAGTATATTGGCGAATTTCCTCTAAAATGTCAATTTTCTTTAAACAATTCGTTAAAAGTAAACGTACCCTTATTATTCCGTACTCGTTTTCCTAGATATGTTAAGAACTGATCTATTTTTTTAATATTCCAATCCACTTCGGTCATTTTTTTAACTTCCATGGCACTTAATTTTTTCTCGTCTTTATCTTTTAAATGCCTGTAAATTGTATCGTAAATTTTTTCCTCTATTCTATTAGACTCCATAAGGTTTATGTCCGTCTTACTTATATTCCGACTTTTAATAATCCTTGAAGTATCATACGCGTTCCAGAATTTATCGAGATTAGGATAAAAGAACCTTCTTCGGTTGCCTTCAAAACTGTACGTCCCATTCTGGTATACCCAAGTAACTCCCACTTCTTTTCCGCGTCGTTTACGCGCCACTACGGGGTATCCGACCACGTCGCATTGTAGTTTAAGCCTCCTATCCACTTCTTCATTCTGACCCGCCCACAAAATAGATAATCCAATCTTGCGGATCATAATAACCCAATGGGAGAATAAAACATTCCCATACCCCATTGCCCCGTATCTATTATCCTGGATGCTTGCGATCTCATCTATAAGCACGAGTCCGTTTTCCATTGTCGAATGCTCGGTATCAACAGTTTCTATAATTTCTTCAAGTCCAAACTCTACAAGGCGATCATTTCCAAACTCCTTCCAACCCTTCCATTTAGGATTTAAGAAGCCATTATGGTATATCTTAAAATCTGGATATCCATGGTTTGTAGCTTCGACTAATTCCTCATGGGCGATAGCGGTTAATAGCAAAGTTTTTCCTACGCCCCTAGGGGCAATAACCCCAAGCATCGAACTATCTTTATAATAAAAATCCTTGTTATACATTTAAATTAAAATTCCTTGATATTCATTTATTCTTTTTTCTGCTATATCAAAATATTTTTTATCTATTTCAATTCCAATAAATTTTCTATTATTTCTTTTAGCCCCAACCCCTGTAGTCCCTGATCCCATAAAAGGATCTAATATTATATTGTTTTCTTTTGAAGATGCTTCTATAAAAATTTCCATTAATCGAATTGGCTTTTCTGTAAGATGATGTTTTTTTTTAATGGGTATTTTAATCACACTTGAATACTTATAATTATTAATATTTTTATAACCCTTTCTAAGTAATAAAATAAATTCGTGATTTAACATAAAATAAGGATTAAATATTTTTGTTGATTTTTCCCATATTAATATTTGGCATAATTCAAATTTAGATTTTTCTATTTCTTCTAAAAAATGTTTTAAGTTAGAATTATTAATCATTATGTAGGCATGGGCATTATTTTTTAAAATTCTATAAAGAATATTAATATAATTTTTAAACTTTGGAATTTGTTCAAAAACAATATTTTCTTGTGCTAATTTCATAACATTATTATTATTTCTTTTTTTATACATTCCTGCACCTCCGTCTGCAACAGAATATGGGGGATCAGTAATTATTAAATCGATAGAATTATCTTTAAATTCTGCCATTATTTTTAGTGCATCTCCGTGGTATAGTTTGTTATACATTTATTTGCGACCCTTTAAAATATATACAGTATGGATCATACCCAGAACCCAACCGATGGCCATATAACTAAATACTTCAAAAAATTGTAAAAAAAACTCGTTATTAATTGAAGGCCTCCAACATTCTTCCCCACATTGAATATATAATAAATATCATTGCAAGAACAACCACAACAAGGCCTGCGATCTTAACTACATCCTTAATGCCATCGGACTCTTTTTTCATTAGATCAACCGCGATTTCTTGAACCCCGCTTCTATAAATATGCCCGCTCGTTACATCGGGAAGTGGTAAATTAAAAACATATATAGGTTGAAATTTTCCGTTGACATCTTCGCCTACGGGTATAAGTTTTCCAGATAAACTCCAGAAATAATTACGATCTAATTTTCTTATATCTTTTTTATCCCAAAATTCCACGTTAAGCCGAGCAACGTTGTCTTTAGATGTTATGCGCCATACTTCAGAATAATTATGCCTTGCTCGTTTTATAAATAAAAACATAAACGGGGCAGGTGCGATTATTATAAAAAAACTACCTAGTGCCAATGAAGTTAACGACCCATAAACTCCCAGACTTAAAAACAATATAAAAGATAATAATAAACTTATTTTTTCTTTTATATTAAATAAATCTTTTATTTTTAAATTATGCTTCATAATGGGAATAGCTCCTCTATATATATTGCGGAAATAAACCCTAATAAAAAAAATAGAAAATAATTTCTAGCTGTTTTTTTTTCACTTCCTGGACTTGGGTTTTTTAATCTCATTTTTTTATATCTTTCTTTATCCACCAATTAGTTTTAATCCTTGCATTATATTTAAGATCAGCAATAGTGCCACCGCACACCATAAAGCGATTGTAATAAACCGGTCTATTGTTTTTTTCTCATTCTTGTCCTTTTGACTATGGTTCTTGTATCTTTTTATATCCATTTATTTATCCTAACTTTTTTATGTATTTTTTCATAATCATTTTTTAAGCTCCGAGTGATGGTATTCCCGGGATTCCTACAAGCATCATTCCAAATAAGAAACATACCGCTAGAATTCCCATTGTTATAACTAATCCCTTCACGATCATATCCTGTTGCCCTTTTCCTCCCGTTTCTTCTATTTGTGATACTTTGCGACTAAAAGATTCGTCCTCGTGGTAAATAAGGGTTTCTGGGGCTAATTTATTCCCATAAATCTTATCCGCTTTAAACTCCAAGGGGGCAGGGTCGTTTTCTCGAACAATAAAACAGGTTTTTAAATTGTCTATTTTTGCTTTTTTGAATCCCCAAAATGTATCTTGGTTGTATTCAATAAAAGCAGTATTCCTAGCCTCCCATCCCTCTTCTTCATGTTCAATAATAGACTTATTAACAATCCCGCTAACCGATTGAATGCTTCGGTCTGTATTAAATTTAATTAGTTTTATTTTTCTTTTTTTATTATTTCCAAATATCATCGACTTAACTCATCCTGCTCGTTGGGGTTTTTATTCCTGGAGAAGGCGTTCCACACTTTTTTTACTACCCCTGTTAAGGCAGTTATAATGTTGTCCTGGAATCGTCCTTGTATACTATTAGAACTTTGAAGTTCCAATAAAGCCATTTTTGAAGCCATAGTTTCAAGTCCTATGTATAAGCTAAAATTCTTTTTATCCAATTCCCCCCCAGTCATTTTTTTCCGTTCAAACTCTTTTAAAAATGCCTGTTTTATAGAAAACTGCCTACCGCCACTTATATAACCTGCGAACAAGTTGTCTTGAACTGTATTTGTACTCTTTAGCACGTCCCCGACCTGCTTCGGCGTATTCATGCCTTCGCCCGACATTTCCATCGGGTTAACCAATTTGCGAATTGTTCCCGGGGCTTCTCTACCTGTTATGTCGGATTCGTTTTGTGTATCCATTATCATAATAATTCTTCATCATCATTCTTATCTTCATTTTCATTAAGCGATTTAATTGTATCCACTTGTAGGTGTATTTTTATCATTTCCAGATCGGAACAAATATCCTGTATTTTATTTTCCAACCACAACCATCTATCCTGTTTTGCTATAGCCATTTTTCCTCCTTATATTAGTATCATTTGTTTTGTTTCGTCGTCTATTCTTTTTATTGTTCGTTCGAAATATTCTTCGTCTATCTCAATGCCCACGAATTCTTTTACCTGATAATAATAGGCACTTATTGCGCTCGACCCACTACCTAGGTGGGTATCTATAATTTTATGATCTCTCGAAGCGAAGTTTTCATAAATCCAGGAATATAGTTGCTTCGGTTTTTGGGTGGGATGTATCTTCTCCTGCTTATCCTTCATGTTGCCTTGCATAAACCCTGCCCACTTAAAAGTAAATTTTTTTACCCCACGCGTAAATGAAGTCCAAGCCATTTCGCAATCACTAAAGGTAGATTGCCCATTTAACTTATCCCATATAATCCAACAAGAAGAATTTATGGGGATGCGATCTATAAAGTGATTCGCCCCCCAAATTATCTGGTTTTTACTAATTCTAAATAATTCTTCAAAATAACTTACATCGGGCGCACTTGAGTCCCAATCCTTCTTTGTATGCATTCTGGGGTCAACAACACGCTTCTTGCCCCCAAGATATGTATATGCCCCGAATCCGGTCATTGTTTTAGATGCATTGATACCATAAGGAACGTCCACAACCGCCAAGTCGAAATATTTATCCGGGTATTTCCCCATTATGTTCATACAATCATCCTTAAATAATTTAATATTGTCTAGGCGGTCTAAATCTTTCAAACAACCCACCCCTTATTTGATCGGGTTTTATTAATTTTTTTTACTCTTAGATTTCTCAATTTTTTCCCACGACCCTTGTTTGTTCTTTTTTTTTCTTTCAGCACTGACTTTATATAAGCATTGATATATCCCCATTTTGCTATTTTGCCCAAACACTTTATGCAAACTTTAAATTCGTTGCGGGGGTCGATCATTCCAAGTACCGACTTAGATTTATACATTGTTTTATATTTTTTGTTTTCTAAATCATCTACCGAAATGTAGGTATCGCACCACCCACAAAATTCTGCATATTTATTTGCCACCACTTTTTTCCCTGTTTTGTTCTATATATAAATTTAATAATGTTTGAAGCGTGGCTTGTATATCTCTAAGAGCGATAACGATGGGTTCTGTGCCATCATATAAAGCGTCCCGGTTGGGTTTATAGGTTGTGTCCACTAACTTATCATATCGTTCCATACTCATCTCCTTCTACGAATGTCCCTTATTTGGAAGAGACTTTTTTTATTTTTACCTTTTTGTCTTATTTTTCCCTTTTTGGAATAAGGGGGTTGGGGGATTTATATAACCAAAGGTTATATAGATTTTACGCGCTCCTTTTTCCTGTTCCTGTTATTATTGCCGATGTACCCTGTCTTCTGCCTTGTACCCTTATCTTTAGACCCTTTAGGCCTACCACGGGGTTTTCCTTCTGCCTTTAGCTTATCCATAGCTACTTGTACTCTATCGCTTTTTCTATCGGACTCAAATTTAGCTACAAAACTAATTAATGATATTAATAATTCCCTTAAGGCTTCATGGGTAAATGTTTCTATCCAATTCTCTTTATGAGATACAACTTGAACATTATATTTAGAAAAGTCCCTAAGTATGTTTAGTGTTGCATTAACTCCTCTTCTGGATAATCTATCCAACGACCAAATAAATAAGGTATCTATCTTACCTAGCCTTGCATCTTCTAAGGGTTCTTTTAAATACGAAGTAGATTGTGGTTTGTAGGCCGACTCTTTATAAGAATAAATTTTATAACTGTGATAACCCCGGAACTTGCAGATCTCTTCCAGATGGAACAATTGATTTGTATAATCCTGATCTTCTGTAGATACTCTTATTAATATTCCTGCTTGTTTCATTTTGTCTCCCTTAATAGAATTAACTACTATACATATATTTATTTAAGTTAATTAAGTACTTAAGAGTACTTCTATTTAGTAGTCTTTTAACTACATACTTAATATTAAAAAAAAGATAAGAACCATTCGGGAGTACATTAATTTTATATATATATATATATATATATCTTTCTAAGTACCCCCTGTAGTTCTTATAAAAAAAAAGATTTAAACTTGTTGCATCACTAACCATTTATTTAAATCCTTCCCGGAATAATATCTTCTGGCGCGGGGAGTCTCTTCCCCGATAACTGCGTATGGTAGATCTTCTTTAAATCCCTTCCATAATCGTTCAGAAATCCCCATTAATTTTTTAATCTCGCTTGCCTTGTATAATTTTTTATCTTCGAATATTTCAAAACTTGACGTAGCCATTGTTTTCTCTTTTCTTTCATATACCCGACAAGTAGTATCTTTTTTCTAAGAGTTTTTTTAATTAGAAAGGAACTTTTGTGGAGAAAAAAACTGAATGTTCTGCCGGGTATATTTTTTTATTCTGTGGTTGGCCGACCCACCTGTCTTCTGCATGTTGTCCAGTGTGGGGCTTAACGTCCATGCAGACTTTACCAACCACATTGATCTATTTATCAATTAAAATTCGCAATTTGTCAACAATGAAACTTATATAAAATGAACATTTATAAACATTTATGAACATTTTATATAAGTTTCAAACTCTTCATTGAGCTTTTGACCATTTTTACCTAGTGGGTAAATTTGGTCATTTGCTAATTTGGTAAGACTCCAAACATGGAATGTATATAGTTGGTACGATGGGAGCTAAAAATGAGATCAAAAAACGCAAGTCCAGGAAGCGGGACAAGGGTTATAACGTTTAAAGTGAACATTTATAAACATTTATGAACATTTATAAACAATATGTGATACAATGTAAGAAACATAAAGAATATGAAAGAAGGAAAATGATGGATAAAACAGAAATGGCATGGGGGAATTATTTAGAAAAAGAAGAAAGAAGGGCCATTAAAAAGAGAGAAAATCTTGGGAAGATGCTTGATACAGGGATTTATAAATGTACTTCATGGTATTGCGAAAATGACCCTGCGGATTCAAAAAAGACATATACAGAAGATGAAATTTGTTTTCCATTTAGGCATACATCTGATGTATGGTGCTATGAATGTGCAGAAGGGTTGGGATAAAAATGGACAAAAAACAATTAGAACAAATACATAAACAAGCAAAGCATCAAGCCGAAATGGTATTGGAAGAAACGCAAAATGCATTCAATGAAATTAACAAAATAATGTCTTGGTTGCAATCTGATATGGACAGATTTTCTAGTGGTGGTAAAGAATGTTTAGCCAACTATTGGCAAATGACTTTTGGAAGTGCAAATATAAGAGATTATACATGGCGAGAAACTATTCATGCATTCAAAGAAATAAATAAAATAATGGATTGCCTAGAGTCCGATAGAGATAGATTATCTCATGGGGGGCAAGATGCCCTACATAGATATTGGGTACTAAGAGATAATTTCATATCTAACAGGGGTGGCGAAGTCAAAGAATTTTTAATTAGTTAAGGGCCTATGAAGATGACAATAAACGCAAGTCCAGGTGCAAGTAAGAACGACGGCTCATTTCTTTTTTTAGATAATGAACTATTTAGTGTAGATTTATCGCCAGAATTTATATACAACGACGGCGGTAGATCTTATTGGTTCAAAGGTAGAACGGGAGATTGTGTAACTCGCGCGATAACAATTTCTTTAGAAAAAAACGCACTAGGTACGCCTAAAAATTATAAACAAATTTACAATGCCATATGGGCGTTTCAAAAAAAGTACGCGCTTGAAAATAATAATCTTCTAGCACAACAATTAAAAGCACGTAAATCATTTTCAGTTCGCCGGGGGGTTTCTTCGACTATAACGCATTTATATTTGAAAAATTTAAATTATGATTTCTACCCAGACCCCATAACAAATGAAATATTAAGGGCAGAAGATAATTTAATTGTGATGTTTAAAAAACATACATCGGCGATTATAAATGGGGTTGTTAATGATGATTACAACCCATTTGATGACAATCGAAGGTCGCTTCAAAAAATGTATGGTTATTATAAAAAAAATTCAGAAGTTAGAAAAAAAGAAATTCAAGATTATTTAAAAAAAATAAAAGCTATAAAAACATACGATCATATGTTTAAAGACACAATAAAAAAACTTGAAATAGAGTTAACAAAATGACAACTAAAAACGACGGCTCATTTCTTAAGACAATAAAGAGCCTTGTAGCTTATAAAAAATTACTGCGAAGATTATAAGCAGGGAAATTATGATTTCTTGGAATTCTGTAGTTAACATTATCGCCTAAATCTAAATGAAAATTTTTTTAATCTTGATAGCTTTGATGGTGCTTTTTTCTTTTTTCTATATTCGGATAATCCAGAGATGGCTCGTTGGCGAGTGTCTTCTGCCTTTAATAGCTTTGCTTCTTTTCTAAGCATTGCCAACTCTTTTTTTTCTGCGCTTCTTCTTTTTCGTTCTGCTATGTCGGATTTAAGTCTTTCTATTTCTTCGCGTTCTCTATCGCTTTTAAATCTGGCTATTCCTTTTTTTACGCTTATGTTTTTTAATCTGGACTCGATTTTAGATATGTTTTTTTGAAATCGGGCGCCCTTTTGATCTACGCGGTCGAAGAAGGAAGTAATTGGGTCAACTTTTTTAGTTGTAACTTTTTTAACTCTTGCTTTTTTAGGAGCAACTTTTTTAGTTGTAACTTTTCTTATTTTTCTTTTTTTACTTTTAATTGTTCTTTTTTTAGGGCTAGATTTTTTTTTCTTTAATTCTGCCTCTAAAAATTTTATATAAGGGTCTTTGGCTTTAGTTGTCATATTATCTCCTAAACTTTTTTTCGTATTCTCGCCTTCCAGTATTATGGGTACGAAAATTGATATTTGGGGTTTTTTTATTCAATGCTATAGCTTTATCCCGCAAGAATTTGGCTTCTTGCCTTTTAATCATTTTTAAAATTTTTAAAACTTTCTCATGTTTTTTTCTTGATCCTGGCGACATTTCCTTTGATGGTACTGCTCGTCCCTCTTTAATTTCTCTTATTAAAGCTAAATTGGTTACATGCCCGAAGCCCCGTTCTCTGTTTTTTTTAATTGCCATATTTATCTCCTAAACTTTTTTTTGATTGGTGTTAATTTTGCGTTTCTAATTCTTTTGGCTAGTTTCTTGTCCTCTGTTATTAGAAACATTCTTGCTCCTAGCTTTTCATTTGACCACCCCTCCCTATCTGCCTTTTCAACTAAATCCGATTGCCAATTTTCCATTTTTATCTCCTAAACTTTTTTGGACGACCCTGCGGATTCAAAAAATTAGATTTTAATTTGAATTGTTGAGTCCTATTTTCAAGGTCTGCTTCAAATCTCTTTGGGTCTTTACGATATTGTGCAAATGCTTGACCAACAAGATAGCCATCAAAGTATTTAAAGACAGATAAATTCTTATATTTAGGATTTTTCTTAGACATTATTTTATCAAAATCACGCCATTGTTTAATGGATGATGCAGATTTTTTAGGTTTATATTTTTTATCCATTTTTATCTCCTGAACTTTTTTGTTGGTTTACTTATTTTAAATTTTTTGTTTTTGTTTAATTTTTTTTCTAATGCCTTTAATCTTTTATGATGGTCTTTAAATAGGGCCCTGGAACCTGTTTCAGGGTCATCCAAATAATTTTCAAAATCATCTTGATCTAGTTTTTTATCTAAATCTTTACGGGTAACTGGTCTGCCATTATTAAATTTTGCCATTTTTTATCTCCTAAACTTTCTAGTTGGTTTTGGACGTAATTGGTTGGGTCGGAATTCCGGGCCTAATAATTCTGCTTCTCTCTCTCTCATAATTTCATTATATAGTTCGTTAATTTCTTCTTTTGATTTTTTTTTCATTCTTGATCTAAAATTTAATTCATCTTGTATATCATAAAATTTATTAAAACTTCTTTGTGATTTTGTTTTATCTGTAGTTTTAAGCATTTTTTTTAATTGTTTATCTGAATATTTTTCGTATTTATATTCATTAGGCATATTTATCTCCTGAACTTTTTTCTTGGTTCGGTAGTCATATTTTCCCAAGATTTTAAATAACTTTTATGTTTTATTGCTAAGCGATTGTATGCTTTGGCTCTTTTTGTCTGGTCCCATCCTAAGCGATCTGCACGTTCATATAGGTTCTTCATATCTTTTTCGAACTTTGCTCGTTTATTTGTTGCCATTATTATCTCCTAAACATTTTAATTGCTATTATAGATGAATTCCTAATTTTTTTCATCGGCTTTAAAATTACACGGGTCGGGGAAACTACCGATAGTTTAAATCTTCCTACGTTAACGTTCGTAAACTGTGGGCGAGCTTTTTGTTGTTTTATGACTTTTATAGACTCCACGGGCGTTTTCCCGGGGTTCACTCCGATGCCTTGGGGGTTTTTATATATTCTTCTAATATTCTTGTTTAGATCATAAACCACAAATTGCGACCCATCCCGCCATTGAACGGCAGAAGGAAATCTATTTAACTTAATTTTTTTCGTTGACTCGACCGTTGCTTTTCCGCCTTTTCCAGATATTACAGGTGGCTTCTTCTTAGGTGGCGGTGGCGGTGGAATAGGTTTTGTAGGCGGTGGTTTTGTTGCCCCCGTTGGTCTTGGGGTTGGTTTAGGCGTAGGTGGCGGTGGCACTCGTGTTGGTTTTGTTGCAGGTGCGGTTGCTGTTTTAGTAGATGTTCCCGAAGGTGGCGGTGGCACTTCAGTTGGCGCAGGGGCTGTTACCTTAGTTGGCGCAGGGGCTGTTACCTTAGCTGGCGCAGGAGTCTGTGGTTTAGCCGGTGCTAGCGCAGGAGCCGTTGGTTTAGCGGGCGCGGGAGCCGTTGGTTTACCG
>TARA_R100001530_G_scaffold134845_2_pt1 | contig 16184 bp, 16 predicted proteins | sample TARA_R100001530 | Tara Oceans TARA_R100001530 (sample SAMEA2622166) | marine metagenome | biome: marine biome (ENVO:00000447); feature: mesopelagic zone (ENVO:00000213) & marine oxygen minimum zone (ENVO:01000065); material: "saline water (ENVO:00002010), including plankton... | reverse complement strand
ACCTGTACCACCCGTTGCATCTCCACCTGCTCCCCCTGCTCCACCAGAAGCAGTTATGGTACCAGTATTTGCTGTTAGTGTGTTGTAAAGAATAGCAACCATTCCTGCTGAACCTCCTGCTCCTGCTCCGTTACCCGCCTTTCCATCTGCAGTGTCAACACCATTTCCTCCAATTTGACCCGAAGAATTAATAGTTCCAGTAAAGTTTAATGCACCTCTACATTCTATTAACATTGCTCCACCTCCACGCCCTCCAACAGCCGTAGTGTTTGTTCCATTAGGATGAGCTGAACCTTTTGCTCCAGCTCCACCACCACAACCTGCTGCCAGAAAGATTGCCCTTTTATGTAATTTAGTTGAATCATCTGTATACATCTCTCTGTTATCGTATCTTATTCCTGCAGTTCCAGCTGTTGTACCGTCATCATGTGCAGCACCACCACTAATAGCTGATTCTGTCATAATTCCTGTACCTCTCTCTCCTGCCTCTCCGTCATCATAGTCATCTCCTCCATCTGCCCCCATTGCACGCAAATCTATACACGGTGTGGTACTAGAGGTAATTGTCACATTTCCTGTCGCCTTAAATATAACGATTGTTCCGTTTTCGTGTGGGTTTGTAAAATCAACTACACCAGTTCCTGTTATGTCTATTGTTGTATAGTCTTTAATAACTACCGCTGCATTACTTAGGTCTATCGTTGTTGTTCCTGATGTAACACTCAATGCTCCGTCAGATCCGTCCCCTCCAAACCTCAAGAAATCACTACTTGCTAGATAATCTTCCGTTGCATATTTATTAGATGTACTTGGTGTTCCAAATAAAGCTCCTCCTGCCAAAGCATCTTGTTCATCTTCTGTTATTTGTTGGTTAGTTCTAGGGTAAAAGTAAAGTTCTGTTGCACTTTTAGCAATACCTACTGTCACTTCTTTTGTTCCTGCTGATGAAGCTATTGCACCTGCTGTGTCTGAAGCATACATTAAGTCACCTGCTGTCATTCCTGATTGATTAGTATCTACTCCTGAAATAAGAACACCTCCTGTGATAGTGTTTCCGTCTGTACCTGCACCTTGAGCAATACCAAGTAATACGTTCTCTACTTTAGCTGCTGTATCTGCATCGGCAAGCATCCATTCGTTATTTGTTACTGTATCAAAATAAACTAACTCTCCTGCTGCAACTGTTTCTCCTGCTGTACCTGCAACTATCTCTGTGTCATGTGAAACAGTTCCTCCATTTGTTGTATCGTCTACATATTTCTTTGTAGCAATATCTTGGTCTGCTAGTGGTGTAAGACCTGCAGTATATTTAATTAAGGTATCTAATGAAACATCTCCTCCTAAATGTCTTAAAGCCCTTTGTAATGCTGGATGATTTGTTATTTTTATTGGAGCATTCTTTCTGTGTTCATATTTATTACCTGCTACAGATGTTATTCCATCTTCAAAAGAAACACCTCTAGTTATTGCAGTTAAGGCTGTACTTGCTACTGTAGCTATTATATGTTCTTCACGACTAGAACCTTCATCAATAGTAAAACCATACGTTCCTGATGGTATTGTTGTTCCGTCACTAGTTGTTGCACTTGTTAATGTTGCAGTTGTATCCGAGTCAGTCATCTTTGAAGCTAGAGCTTGTTCAAAATTTGCAACTATTTTTAGTAATGGTTCTGCTGTAGACATAATTTATGATACCCTCATAAACTTTATTAACTATATTATACTCCATTTTTAATAAAAATAAAACTTTACACTTCTGTTCCGTCAAGATTGACATCTCCAATTCGGTATTTTACAGGTATTCTTTCTCTAAATAATCTAATATCAACATCTTTTTGTTGACTAATTGAAGCAAAACCTATTCCTGTATATTTGTATCTCAACTTCATTCTGTAAAACTTAGGAGTGTTTATCTTGAACCTAACTGCGTAATTATAAATCGTTACAGGTTCGTCAACTGTTGGTGTACCACCTCCTATTTCACTTGAACCTATTTCAGTAGTACCTATGACATAAGGTTGTGTCAAATCAACATAATTACTATCTCCTCTTATAGTTCCTAATAATTCAAAAATATCATTATCAAACATTCCATACACCTCAACATTCTGTGTCTTTTCTATCTGTCCTCTAAATTCTAACCTACGAACTCTCTTTAATCTTTCTGCATCAAATTTATCATCATTACCATCCCAGAAATTCTCTATTTCAAAGCCTTCATCATCAAACCCTGTAAATGTCTTATAAATATTATTACTTAAAGTATCTCCTGTATATAGTACACCAGCATCTGTAGCAAATACTCTAGCAGCAAAAGGTAATATATCCATTGATCGTACTCTAGTATTGTATCTAAATAGTTTATTATTTGTAGTTGAAGCTAATGTTCTTCCTGTAAAAACAACATTCTCTCCCCATGTATCTATTGCACAATCATTAAAAAGAAATCCTGATAGGTCAAAGTTAGGCATTAGATCTTCTGGTTCAATACTGTCCCCTGTGATATTCTTTTGTAATCTTACTAATCTTGGTTTATTTGGATTAGCTGAATCAATAAATACAATACCTTCTCCTGTTGCTACAGAAGCTCTGAAGTTTTCCATACCAATACCATTTCTATAAATTAAATTAGTAGCATTAGTGTCATCTATGGTCATACTTAATTCATAGACAGAACGCTTTTTCATTGAATAGAACTTACCATCATATTTCTCTACATTAAGAATTCTATCTCCTCCTTGGTCTTGTCTGAAACTTCCACCCTCTCCTGCTAGTCTCGGTGTTGAACTTGTAAAATCAGTAATACCATTATTGTTTGAATTTTCATGTTGATAATCTACTGTTACAGCACCTGTAGTTACAGCATTAAATGTTACTGAATAAGCACCTGTAGTGTAGTTTATGGTTCCTGTACCTCCTGCATCTCCTGTAAGAGTTCCATCATAATTGTCGGTGAATGTTTCTCCACTTGCTTCTAAAAAAGAAACAGCAAAACATGTAGATAATAAATTACTAGCCCTAAATGCAAGTGTTCCTGTGTAAGTTGTAGAACCTAAAGCACCTATTGATTCACCTGATACTGTTGTGTAAATGACACTATCAACATATGAATAATTTAATCCTGTACCATCTTTTACTCTATCCCAAAGAAACATTCTTGCATCTCCTATTGTTATTTTTCCTTTGAAGTTAGTACCATCAACATATAGTGAAGTGGAATCAGCAGGATTTGCTGTGCAAATTTTAAACAATCCACCTTTTCCACCAATATATACAAAAGCTCCTGCAAGAGAATGATATTCAGCGAAAGTGTATTCATCATCTGCATCAAGTCCTGTGATTGAATCAGTCCATGTGTTTGTTGTTGTATCTAAATATTGAACTTTAGTAGATGCTTTCTTAAAAAGAACAGGAGTACCTGTTGCTGTAAACCCAAAAAATAATCCTCTTACCTTTCCAATTGCTGTATCTTCATCTCCGTGTACTGCACGTCCACGAGATGATTCAATGCTGTCACCTTTTGTAACCCAACCAAGAGAATCAGAAGCCGCACCACGAGGAATTAACTCGGAACCTATTGTATTCCTTATACCGTATTTAAATATTTCTTTTGAGATAATTCTACTCATATGCGTTTAGGGTTAATTCTATTAGGTGGTCTTTCCGCTAAGTTAGGTAAATCAACGGGTTCCCAAAAACTCTCACTCTTGTCATGCACTAAATACCTTTTAAATAGATTACCGTTGTTTGTTAAGGCAACAATATATTTTTCATATGAAACTACCTGTATTATTTTCTCATCATTAGGCATAAGAATTATTAGGATTTTTAATAGAGACATCTTCAATCGCCATACGAGAAAGTATTTTATTATACTCCCTATTATTCTCTTGTTGATAATTAAGAGCTTTTTCATTAGCTTCAATAATATCATGATCAAGAGCCATTCCATGAACAATTGCTTGATGGAATGTATCTCTAAACACTGGTGAAGTAGAAGCAGTAATATCATCAGGTATATAAATATAATCGTACTCTATACTTCTTGCTTGTGTAGGTTGTTTAGTGAAAACTAACCTGTCTTGTCTATGGTCTACATAACAAAAGTTATCAATATCTCTATATTTTCTTCTTTGAGAAAAAGGAATAACTCTAAATTCATCCTTATCTGTTCCAATGTAAACAACGGTAATTGGTTCGGTATAATTCACTTCATTTGGAACTAACATTTTAAAGTCAGCTGGTAATGCAACATAGTCCAACGAAGTAGAAGTTGTACCTGAATATTCTTTTTTTAAAATCTCCCAAGGTCTATCATCTAGTATTTGATGATATATCTTATTCATTAATATAAGTACATCAGCATCACTTAATTCATTTGCATTGTCTGTGTAGTTATTAAATTGTGCTTGAATTTGTGTTCCTGTCATAATTATTTTTTACCCTATTTGGTTCTACGAGAAATCTCATAGAACCAATAGAGTTTAAAACTCAATGTCGTTAGGCATCTACATGTACATCTAAGAAGTACTGTGAACCATCTGTGAAAGTCTGTACTCCGAAAAGTACGTCATTCAAAATGTTCATAGTGTCCTGCTTAGGCTCTTGAAGCATTTTCATTTTTACTTCGTCTTGGATAACTACATCAATAGCTCCTTTTTGACCGTAGTAACAGTGAATGAAATTAGTATCCCATGCATCTGTACCGTCAGTGAAAGTCTCTGAAAGAGTCAATCGTCCTGAACCGATAGCTACAATTGTAAGTGTATCTGCTGAAGCACTGTCTGTTGCAGTAATTCGCAAAGCGTTCCAAGTTGCTTGGTCTGCTGAAGATACTACTGTGTATCCTGTGTCAGAAGCCTCTGCAATTGCAGTTCCAATAGCATTAAATGCTTCAGCCATGTTTGCTCTAGTAGCGTCAACATTTGAACCAATGTGTAGGTCTCCTGCACTACCAATTGTTGCAACAAACTGGAAAGTAACTCCGTTTACAACAACAGTATCATTAGCTGTTGGTTGTGTAGCCATTCCTAGTACAGCTTCTCCAGTTAGGTTGTTTGAGATGAACAATTGTGCACCATATACCAAACCTGAGTAACCATTCTTAAATGTTACATCTCCCAATTGAGTATCTTTACCGATTGGGTGTTGTGCGATTATAGATGCTACGTAAGGATCTACTACCCATACAAGACCTGTCATAGGAGCGTTGTTAGCTTTCAAGCGAGCATGAGCTTGTCCTAACATCTGAGGAAGGTTTGTTGTTGTTAATGCGATAGGAGTTCCTGTTGAAGCAGTAGTAGTTAGGTTTCCAGTGTCGAAATTAGCAAAACCGTTTTGAGCTTCTGAAAGAACACTAGCATCAACATAAACTGCAACCTTTAGAGCAACTTGCTTTCCAGCAGTCATTCCAGGGTTAAGTTCTCCAGCTTGTACTTCTTCCCAATGTGCAATAGGGAAAGTTGTACCTTTCTTTTGGTCAATAGTCAACGTTTGGTCACTATCAGTTACAGGGTCGATTGTTCTATCTGTAAGGTTAGTGATGTCTCGTACAAGAACACTAGAAAGGTCAAGTGCGAATCGGTGTACTACATCCCCTGCCTTAAGTCCTGACTTAAGACGTGTGTTAGCAATTTTCATTGCTACTAATGATTTACTCAAGATGTCTTGATAACGACTTGAGAAATCTTCTCTAAAATCTGTAATAGCCATGTTGTTAAAAAAAGATTAATTAATAATCCTCGTAACCTTTTTCTAACTGGCTCTTAAATAAATTACATTACTGATAATGTTTCGTTTTCATCCAACCAACTAAAGTATTCTTTCTTCATCTTCGGATCTTTCATTACTTTAGATTTAGTTTCTGCATCCATTCTAGCAAAATCAATATTTTCTCCAGACTCAATAGATGGTCTTGTTGCTGATTCAGACGATGTCTTTCCAAGCATACCACTGAAAAGTTCTTCTGCAATCTTTACAAGTGGTGTTTTCCTATATTGAGGTGTAACACATAGAGCTTTTATTTGCTCTCTTTTACCTTTAAGTTGTGGGTATATTGAGAGAATTTCTTTCTCAAAAGCCTTGTTATATGATTTCTCTGCTTGGGTTTTTGCTGCCAGTCTTTCAACTTTTCCGACTTTATCATCTAATGTTTTCTTTAATCTTGCTTCTGTGATGCCTACAATACTTTCAACAAGTTCTGCATCTACATCATATTCATCTGCAATTTTTGAAATATCAGCTGATGATGGGTCTTTCAATTCACTTACAACCCCTTCAAGCTCTTTTACTTTATTCTCTGCTTCAATCCTCTTCTCTCGTTGTGTCTGGTATTTACTTAATGAGACAGTATCACTTTTAGGCTTATCAGCCTCCGATTTACTATTGAATCTGTCTGCTAGGTCAATCACCTCATCTGTTGTACTTTCAGATGAACTTTCGGGACTGCCTGCAACTTCTTCAGTTTCAACCTCGTCTACTGATTCTTCACTAGACTCTTCTGTTTCTTTTGTTTCGTCTTCACGAGTTGTTATGTTTTCTTCTGACATATTTTTTGGTGATTATCATGATAGAGTACCACTCTATAAAAAGGTTTTAGTCCTCCGACTATGATAATTATATTATAACATTTTTAATAAATAACTCAAATACTAACCAAAATACCTAGGACAAATTATCGCACGAGGGTAATTGCTTTTTAAAGGTAGCAATAAACGACAACTTACCCTAGATATTTTGATTAGTATCTATCTTCGGCAAGTTCGCTTATTAGATTATCTAATGATTCTTGTAAATTATTTGCACCGTCTTTAGAACTTTTCAATTCTGAAAGTAGATTAAGACTAGCCTTTGACTCAGCTATTTCATTTAATAAACCAATATGGTTTTCAGAATAATCATTATGTAGAATATTTCTGAAATTATTTGCTACCTTTGCAATTAAGAACTCAATTAACACTTGCCCTGTATCAGAACTAAGAATTGATTTAAAAGACTGTGCATAGTCAAGTTCTTTAGATAATGCTTTAACATCTTCATTTTCAGCTAGTTTCTCTGAGACGTGTCTTATTTGTTCTATATTTTTATTCATCAATTTATTCTTTTCCCTTAATTGTGTAGTTTAATCTTCCTTCTTTACCAACAAATTGTTCAGCTAATTTAAGATAATCTTTACCATGTAATTCTTCTGAATATTCTCTAATAAGATTCTCATTAGCATCATATACCTCAACTGATTGATTTGAAACTTTCTTTGTTTCCTCTTTTACTTCTTCAATTTTTTCTTCCACTTTTTCTTCCACTTTTTCTTCTGCCTTTTTTACTTTTGACATATTTTTTTATTTCATTAAATATTAATTCTTTTCCTCGACCTTTTTCGTATTAAATTTCAACATTTCTTTCTCAATATTAAATTGAGATTCTATTGCATCTCTTTTCTCCTCGAGAATAGTTTTATGTTTTTCTTGTTCAATAATGAATTCTTCTAATTTCTTTATTTCTTCCTTACTAGTTGCTATTTCGTCACTAGCTCCTATGATAGCCATTAGTAAATCACTATAAGTGTACTCCTGTGTTCTTGGAGATGTTTCTTTAAGTTTCCATTTATTAGGTGCTTCTTCTCCTTTTTCTATTATTTCAAATATTGTTTCTTTAAGCATATTTTCCTCGCTCGTCTCTTCTACGAGCTTTCTTTTTTTTAACTTTTAATATTCCAACTGGTTTCATTTTGTCAGTTTTCTTTTTAAATTTAATTCTCGGCATAAATTACAGGTACGTATTCACTAAAATAATCAACTAATACTTCTTTTTGTGTTTCACGAATAACACCTTTTAACTCTTCTGGGCTTAAGTGTCTCATTGTATAAAAAATTAAGATAGTCTCAACAAGTAATAACATAACTATTACTATAAGAATTTTGTATATAAGACATTCAGATACTCCAAAAGTATGTTTTTCTGTATTCCACCAACTCATATTAGTAATTTTAAAAATAATAATACAGATCCAACGATATTAGCAATACCTATTGAACCAATAACGACTAATGCACCAATTGTCTTGTTTCTAAATTCTGTGTTTTGACTAACTGCTTTTTTCATGTTGTTGAGTCTTGTTTCGTGGTGTGTGATCTTATCTTCTGTGGATTTAATTGAGTTGTGTATGTCTTCCTTTAAATAAGCAAAACCATCTTTAACTTCTTTTCTAATACTCTCGAGTTGCGAAGAAAACATCTGTCGCATGTTTATATTGTCCTGTTTCAGTAATTCAACAGATGTTTTTAAATCATCGCTTTTTCGTATCATGGTTAATTTTGATTACTCTTCTGGTGGTACTTCTTCACTTTGTTCTGCTTCCATTGCCATAGCCTCTTGCATTAGTTCTTCCATGTACTTTTTACCTGCTTCTTTGAGGTCAGCAACTGACTTCTTAGCTTCAGCAATAACCTCTGGAGTAAAAAGTCCTGCAAAAGCAATCATTCCTCCTGCCATTTCTTTAATCTCTTCTGGTGCATTTTCAAGTTCTGGTGTCATGTTTTGTTCAAACATACCCTTCTTGAACTCATCATCATTAATCCAGCTTTCAACTAGACCAAGTTTCTCCATTCTAATTTGCAATTTTTGCATTGCTTCCAGCATTTCTTCTTGACTCATAATATTTTTACCTCCACAACCCTACTTTCATACTGTTGCTTCAGTGCTACTAATAATTAATAAACTAATTAAGCTATCTTTCTTCCTTTTTCTTCCCACTCAACACCATTATAATACAATGTAAGATTATCTCCTGTTGTTGCTGAAAGGTTAGAACTACCTGACAATAAAATACTTGCTTCTGTTCCTGTTGGACTTCCTGCGTTATGTGTAACTGTTACTGAAGCGTCAAAATGAAGTGTTACCTCTGAACCTGCTTGCCAGTCTGTCTTGTTGATATGGTTAATTGTTGTTGTTCCTGTTATGTCAAATAAGTTTCCATCTACTCCTAGTGTTATTTCATCAGCACTCGCTACATCTGCACCCTTGCTTCCTTGTATTCTTCCTGCAAAGATTGCTGAATCATTGTCATCAAGTGACATTGCTGGTGTAGCTTGGTTAATTCCAAAGTTAGCTGTTCCATCTGAATCGACATCAATGTTTAGGTAGTTAGTAGCGTCATAGTTAAATCTTGCTTGATAGTCTGTTGCTGATGTTACGTTCAACAATACTTCTCCATCAAATACCCCTCCTGAACCTACCGCATATCCTCCTGAGTTATCAATCTTTAGAAGGTCTGTGCCGTCTGAATTTTGAACCCTGAATGCGTTCTTAGAAGTATCTGTTGTTGAGCCTTTTACATATGCACCCTCAGAATCATCTACTTTTAAAGAAGATTGAACTGAACCATTTGATGAAATTATTGCGGCTTCTCCGTCTATTACCTTTATCTTAGTAGACGCTCCTGTTACAACGTTGAACCATTGTATTCTAGCTTCATGTGCGTCTCCTCCTAATGCTGTCCAATTTCCACCTGCAATAAATGTTCCTTCCACTCCTGCACTTGTGTCCGAGTACAACATACCTGTACCTGAGACACCAAGACCACCAATATTTGTTCCTGTTTCCAAGATTGAAGTAATACTTGATCCAAAGTCATTTCTCATCTTCAGAGTTCCATCGTTCATGTGAAGCGTATGAGTTGGGCTTGTAGTTCCCATAAGTCCCATATAGCTCTCACTTCCGTCAACAAACACCGCTGTTGAGTCTGTTTCTCCGTCTAGGTATTTAATGTAAATGTCCTTGTTAGAATCGTCATTTTCAATGTAAAGATCTCCTTCGTTATTAGTTATTCTTGAATCTGTTCCATCGTGGAAGATTTCTAAATCCATTCCTGAACCGAATAGAGCTTTCTTGCTATCTGGGAAAATAGTACCAGTACTTGCAAATACAACCATTACATTTGAACTAGGATCAATAATAGACATTCCACCATTTAACCCTGCATTATTTGCTTGTATTAACCATTTCTCTGAACCTTCAAGATAAAGAGTAGCTCCATTAGTTACATCTGTAATATGTAGTTGTCCATCTGGTGAAGCTTCTCCGATACCGACACGAGCAGTAGCTTCATCTATGTATAAAATTGTACTGTTGCTAGAACTCTCAAATTCAACAGCAACGCCAGAAGCTATTGTGTAAAGTGATTGAGCTGTAGTTGTTGTTTGTGCTGAAATTTCTGCGAAAGTATTTGAGTCTAATCCTGAGATATTGATATCTAATTGTTCTCCATTTATTGCAACAGAACCTCCAATAAAATTAAGTTGTTTTGCTCCATCTTGTACAAAAGTTCCGTCATCGAAGATTGCAACAGCTGACGATATACCCTCTCCTGCTCCTCTTTGTCCTAATAGATTTGGTGTGTTCTTTAAAGATGAATAATTTAATCTTTCATCTCCGATTAAGGCTTCTAATCCTCTAGCTATTTCTTCAATACTAGGAAGAAGAATATTTCCCTCAACATCTCTTCTTACATCCAATTTCATTTGTTCAATCTCTGAGGGTGTAAAATAATCAATTCCTTTTTGTGGAGGTTCGGGCATTAACTCCATTAACTCTTTCTTTGAGGGTTTTAACGGTGAAGGAATAAGGGGTTTCATCATTGCAAGAAATTCTTTCTTTGAGGGAGTTACTGCATCTTTTCCATCTAATCCTTTTTCCCCTTTCTCTCCCTTATCTCCTTTTTCTCCCTTTATTCCAGGATCTCCTTTTATTCCGTCCTTTCCAGGATTCCCTTGATCTCCTCTAATCTTTACTAACATATCCTCTGGAAAGAAAGCACCATCTGTTTTTGTTTGCATTGTTTTTATGTCTTCCCTTAATCCTTTCAGTGCTTCACTAATTGTTGATGTACTTTCTTTTGAACCCTTGTTTCCAGTTAGAATAGACATTTCAAAAACCTTCTTGAGTTGTTGAATACCCTCATTTGTTTTCTCTACTGCCTTTATTAAACTTTGTTCTTCTTTGTGTGGCATAATGTTTATTGATTAACTTCTAATGGGTTATTAACAGGTTCTCCCTCAACAACATCTTCGGGGTTTACTTTTCTTACTCTTCCAGTTTGTTGTTCTTTAGCTTCTTTTGCTACAACCTCATTTGCTGTTCTTACTGTATTATTTATTACTGTACTTCTTATAAGTCCAATGTAACCTATAAAACGAGCTTCTATAGCTGGTTTCATGTTCTCTGCATTGTCTGCATAATAATCAACAAGTTTTTGCATGTAAGCAATATTTGCTCTTCTGTTGGGTTTAATAGGTTTATCTTCTATCAGTAATTTAATGTCTCTTGAGGCTTCTTCTAGTAATTTACTATCTGCAAAGTTATCCACATCTAATAAACTTCTTACTTGGTCTGGTGTGAAGTTAACTATTTCTGCTCCCAATTCAAACTCTTTCTTTGGATTAAGGAAAGGTGAACCCCTATATCCTTGTAGAAATGCAATCTTTCCTTTTTGTTCTCTAATATCTGAATTTTGTTCTGCGTCTGAAGAAGTTATAACAATGTCATATTCATGGTCACTCGCAATAATATCTGATTTTGATACTTCCTTAAATTCTATTCCTCCTGTTCCAAGCATTTGTATAGCTTTCTTTTCATTCATGTGTTCTTTTACTCCTTCGTAATAAAGTAAACCTAATCTATGATAAGCGTCTGAATAAGATTTATTTAATAGTCCAAGCCTGTCTGCAACTTGTGCAATATTACTTTCAAGGATTCCAACACGGTCTTCGTCTGATACTCCTTTAGCGTCTGGTGTTACTCCTGATTCAGTAGCTGAAATACTTTCTAATACTTCATATACTTTTAAGGGAGTATTTATTTCTGGTGTTTCAAATACTCTCACAGAAGTATTAAGGTCTGATTTTGTTGTAAATGGTATTAGTCCGTTTCTTCTCCACTTAAGAAGATTAGGATTTTTTATTGCATTAACATCATAACCTTTAAGAGGATTATTTCTTTGCTCTGAATTATCAATCATTTGATTTATTGATACTATTTGAGCCATGAATATATCCCTTACTCCGTCCATTGGTGATGGTGTCCAAAACTCTTCTAACGATGGATTGGTAGCCCAAGTAATGAAAGGATATTTTCCTGATTGGAATATTTCTTCTATGGGTTCTATCCTTATTGCTACACCTTTACTTTCATTGTATAAAACATAATATCTTTTACCTTCAAATGTTGTGTACCACTCCCAAAACTTATACACATTATCATCATGAATAAATCTTTCTTTTTCTGTTAAAAGTATTGCATATCTATTAGCTTCGTTTGCTTTTTCTTCGTCTTCTATTTCAGAGTCTCCTCCTCCCATTATCAAATCTCTCCCTTCTCTTTGTAAATATTTCTTACTTTTGATTCCTCCTTCTATTTGTTCTTTTGTTTTAAATACATTACCTCTTCCCATGTAAAAGGCTTCTTCAATGTCTAATCCTCCTATTGATGGGTCTATCAAGAAATTATGAGAATCTACATTTGACAAAATTGATTTATATCCGTCTTCTGATTCTGCATGATATTCAAATATTGTACGTCCGTATAAAATAGCTTGTTTCTTTGCAAGTAAATCTTTATAAGCCCAATTACCTGTAGAGGGTTTGGAGTCTTGCCTTAGAAAAGCATTGGCATTTTCTGCTCTTGTTTGGTCTGATTCTTCTCCTGCTTCAAATTTAACTGCTGGAGGAGTGTCTACTTTTGATAATAATGTATCAACAAAGCCCTGTCCTTTAGGGAGGAATACGCTTGATCTTGGTGTTACTCCTGACGTACTGATGATTCTTTTATCACCATAATACATTTGTTCGTTTAGTTTCCAAGATTTATCAATTTTATTCTGCCTATGTTTACGGGCAAAATCTATCTCTTCTTGGATTTGTTCTAAAATTTTATCTTTCTTTTCTTTTGAAAGTCTTTTTGTTGGCATAATATTATACCTCGTACCCTTAATGAGAATATTATAACATATTCCTTGTCAATAATCTAAGTTTAGACTCCTATTTGTGCAAACATTGGTGATTCGTCATTGATTTCTTCCTCCAATTCTTCAATGTCTTCTATTTCTCCTCCAATAAAAGACAACATCAATGCGTCTGCTTCATCTGGAGAATTAAAACCTTGCTTTTTCATTTCTTTTTTTGGCATTATCTGTATTCTGCTATTTTTTTCTCCTGTTCTTCTGTATCTTATGCGTTCTAATTGCTTCCATGCTTCATCATATACAAGCTCTCCCCCCTCTTTTAACCATTTCCTTAAAGCAAAATAGGCTTCTGCTCTTATATTTAGATATAAATCTTCTTCGGGTTTGTCTGATACATCTATTGCATTAACAATATGACCAAGTGAAGCTAGTTCGTGTACTGTTTTTGAGCCAACACCGAAGTTATCCACATATACGTCAAAGGCTTCTACTTCAAAATGTTCCATTAAGGTTAATGTTTTTTGTGCAACAGACTTCGGATTTGATATTTGCTCACGTCCTACTATTTGAGCTTTAAATCTATCACGAAGCACCCATATTGTTTTATCTTGTCCTTCTCCTGATACGTCTATTGATAGTCTTCTTCTTCCTATGAAGTTCGATTGCTCTACTTCTGTTATTTCACTATTACTAACAAGAGGTACATAGCCTCCGTCATCAATAGTTTCTTCTCTTGGACTTTTTCCTAGTACACGGATTCTGAATTCGTCACTGTCTTGTCCGTACTTCTCTGACATTCTATCAATGAAGTCGTTATCCACAATTGGACTTTCCATACTATTAAAAGAAAGTGTTTGATAGTTATGAGAGTCTCTTGTATGGCTTTCGTGGAATGTTCCGTAATTCCTCGTATGATTAGATACTAATATCACAAGGATATTTTTGTTTGTTAATGCTCCTTCTGCGGTCTTAAATACCTCCTCTGCTACTCCTGAAGCCTCATCAACAGCGAATAAAACATACTTGCCGTGAATACCAGCTAATGCTTCGGGTGATTCTTTCTTGGCTGTTTTTGCTCTTGCAAACCATGTTTCGGGTTCGTCTTTTATTCTTATGTAGTTACTGGTCCAATCAAATACATTAGCAACAGGTTTTGGCATTTTCTTTATCCATTTAGCACATTCTTTCCAAAGTACGTCGTGCATTTGACTTGCTGTTGGTGCTGTGCAACCTACCTGACAATTATAAAAACAAAAAAGGTACCAAAGAATAATCATGGACATTATGGCACTTTTGCCTGTTCCGTGTCCTGATTCTATGCTTATTCTCTTTTGTCCTTGACCGTTCAATGTCCTTTTGATTGCCTCACAAACTAACCACTGTTGCCATGTAATATGTTTGTCCTTTATAAAAGGCTCAAACATATCAACAGTAAAATCCTTTAAAGGACAAATGTCCTTTATATGCTTGTGTTCTTGTTTTAGTTGTTGGGGAATTAAACCCCACATAAAAGAAATAAAAGCAACAGGGTCTTTTTTCCATTTAAGCATTAGTTCTACGTCTTGCTTACTACTCATTTTTAGTTTCTATGTTTTTGTCAACATCTACAAGTGATATTGAGCCTTCTAGTTTAGTTTCTGATTTGTTGTCGGGATTTCCTTCTCCCATACGCCAAGCTAATTCTGGATTGATATGTTTAAAAAACTCTTTCTTCCCTTCATCGTCTAATGATTCAAAGTGTTCTCTTAGCCAAACCTTCAATGATTTACTGCCTTTTTTCCTTCCTTCTGGGTTTCCTGACTGACCTTTCTTGAATTGATGAGGCTTTAACCAATCGTATTGCTTTTTATACTGTTCTGCAGTTTCTTTAAAGTCTTCCATATAAACACATTATACTACATCTAAAACTATTTGTCATTCACTAAATCCATTTACTATCTTCTGTTTCTCTAGGTATAGCACCAATATGTTTATCCTGCCCCTCTATTTCCTGCCAATCAAGACATTTAAACTCATCATAATGTTGTAAATGCTTACAATTATTACAATAATCCCATTTAGTATAATGCCATTTAACAGGTGTATTGATATGAGTTTTCCTATCCATAACCTTTAAACATTTAGGGCAATCATTCCCCTTTCCTATTACAATACTCTTCGACTTCTTTTTCTTTCGTACCTTTGCTTTGCAATACGTTGTGTCTTTGTCAATATCCCTATTAAATATCCTTAAACATTCAGAACAGTGACGTGTTTGTTTATAAAAATATGTCTTCTTTCTTTCTGCTCTTTCCTTTCTTCTATTATCAAAACCCTTGATTTTTAGTTCAATTAAACAATAAGGACATTGATTTTTAGATAAGTAACATTCTCTATGAGATTTAGATAGTTTTACTTTCTTGGTTTCTTTAAACGCTAGATTAAGTAACTCCATAAGGCTATGTTTATTTATATTAGTATTTAATATAAATATTATTTAGTTTATTATATGTTTATTTGTTTTGTTGTTATGTTTTGGAGTGTTGTATTAAGGGTGCTTTCGGTTCGGTTAATTCTAGGAACTCTCCCCCTTACCCCCTCTCATAACTTTTATAAAAAGGGAAACAAATAAATATTTAGTTGTGCTATCTTCCTTGCTTTCGCTTTCGGAAGCCACTCTTCCTATCGCCGAGTGACAGGCGTGTAGCCAAGTGTCAATTATAGTCCCACACTGGTTTAAACTCTCAGGACTTGTGTTTTTACATTATAACAGAAAAAGAATAAAAACAAACTACTCTCATAACTGTGCATAACTCTATTGACATATACGTTACTATCGTATAGACTAGGTATAATGTCGAAAATTATTAACAATCATTATATATCTTAACCCCTTTATCTATCTTTATAATGAGTAGGTAAGGGGATTAAGATAATAAACATTATGAAAATAACAATAATAATACTCCTGATATTATTAGCAATAGCATGGCTATATATATCAGACATAAGAACAGACCACATTATCAATCATTGCAATCCTGATTTTGTAGAGCAGGTTTGTAAGTTTAATCAATAAATAACATGAAAACATACACAAAAGAGCAATTAAACAAAAAATATAAAGGTAAATATATATATACTTACCCATTACACCACGAAAAATGGTGCGACAAAAAAAATAAATATATAACAGTCTATGAAGTAAGAGGAATATCAGACACTATTAGAGAAAATTATAATCTACCCA
>TARA_R100001530_G_scaffold97715_1_pt1 | contig 16222 bp, 12 predicted proteins | sample TARA_R100001530 | Tara Oceans TARA_R100001530 (sample SAMEA2622166) | marine metagenome | biome: marine biome (ENVO:00000447); feature: mesopelagic zone (ENVO:00000213) & marine oxygen minimum zone (ENVO:01000065); material: "saline water (ENVO:00002010), including plankton... | reverse complement strand
CGGAGGGGGATAACAGTGCTAAGAGTATTAGCCATCGTTTCATTCGTCTTTCTTTTTAGCCATAGGACAATTTATGGGTGTTTGATTACCTTTATCCTTTGAATTACCTGTAGAAAGTCCGAAGGTAGCAAGCGCTCCAGTGAAAACGGATGCTACAAAAGTTATATCGGAGTTTCCAGCTTTCTTTATCATTGGTAATTCAACGTAATTCATAGTAATTATGAAGCCTGACCATACGACAACACCTAGTCTTACGAATGTACCTAGGATTTGTATCTGGTGTTCTTGATCTTCTGCAGCATCTTTCAGCTTATCCAGCAGGTTCTTCGGCTTTTTTATCGGTGTTTCCATTAAGTTTCTTTTGGATGCGTTTAGCTAGTTGCATAAATAAAGGTTTGAACACCTTCACACAATGTTTAAATAAACTTGTAGCAGTTAATGTAGCAGCTACAGAAATAAATGCTGTAGTAGCTGCTGTTACCATGATTTCTTCTTGAGGAATTGGTATCGTAATATCAGTGAACGGTATGTTAACTCTTTGTATTTCAGTATGAGATTGTTCATTATCTTCTTCCTCTTCTTCAGTACCTTCAGGACCTTGTAAAGCACCAGATGGTACTAACATAGGTTTAAAAGAAGGTAAATCTGCTGAAGGTGCATCTAAAATAGGACGTGGTAGGTTTGGTGGACCAGGTAATATTTGTGTTGGAAGATTAAATGAAGGTAAAAGTGGTGGCCCTATAATGTCGGCCAAGCTTCTAAAGCGTCATCCTTTATTAATTTAGCTAAAGCATCTGTATCCGCACATGCTGCAATCTGATCCTCTCTTGCTTTACATTTTGTCCTTATAGCTGTACGATGTGTTGTAATATTAGAAGGCACAGCAGAACCACCCTCTTTCTCACGAATTACCATCCAATCTGTATCGGTTAAGAGCTTCCTAGCCGTATTTTTTTGGGTTTGAGTCCAGTCAGATTTTAGATCAGCAATTGGCTTAGGAGTATCCGGTGCTGAATAGAATCTTTCATCATAATCAGCTATTTCAGTAATGCCAGCAGCTGCACGTGAAGAAGGTGTACTATTTGCTAGCCACTTAGAGGGATACTGTGTACCATTTGAATCTCTAAAAGCAACACCCTCTTTTAAAATCTTTCCGTTTAATTTATATGCCATAATATTTGAATTAGTTGATTATTGATCTTCTAGAATTATACCATCGCTCTCCCAAGCAAAAACTTCTGTTGATGCCGCACCAGAGTCATGATGCCAAGTAGAATTATTAAATGTAGATATGCCGCTTAAAGAGAACCAACCGGCAGTCCCGTTTCCAAGTGCACTTACCACAGCGTCGCCATAATTAGTCCCGTTAACTGTAAAATCACTATCATCTACAGAACCACCACAAACTACATACACCCGAAAGCTACTAACAGTTAGCGCCCCAGAGCTGCCATTTTCAGCGTCCCAAGTGACGGTGGAATCATCATAAGGTTCACATGGACCACTCGTGCTGCCGTTGAACATATTTGGAGCCTCTGATCCTGTTTTATATCCAGCACTTGCACTAACATCATCACTAAATGTGTGTTCAGAAGTATGCCAAGTATCACCTCCACCAGCACTAGCACCGGAGGCACCCGCTCGGATGCCTGTATTACTTAAAACCGACATTATGTTGCTCCAAGATTATCTGTAGCTACCACATGTATTTTACCAGCTGCTTGTACGATGTAATCAACCCTGCCTATTTTATTCTCGGTGGCGGTGAAACTTGGTGCTGTACCACCTGCAAAATACCATTGATTTTCCCAAGTTGGAGCCGCACAAGTAGTGCTACCTTGAACAATAAAAATTGAACCTGATTGACCAGCTACTTCTGTTGAAGGATTGGCGAATTCAATACTGCTGTGACCAGTAGTTAATATGAAATTATTACCAGCCCCAAAGTCAATAGTAATGCTGGTAGCAGAAGTTAAAGTATTAATATTGCCACGTTGAGAACCAGTCCAAGTTTGATCTTTAGATAGATCTAGTGAAAATTCAGTTGAACTGATTGATAAACCATCACCTGCTGTATAAGTAGTATTAGTATCAGATACAGTATTAGCAAAGGTAATCTTATCACTATCTCTAGTAATTGATAAACCTGCACCAACTGCTAAGACAACATCATCTGTACTGCTACCACTTCCTCCAGCTGTAAGTCTAATTTTCTCTTCAGATGTACTATCCCCATCAACACAGGAGACAGTATAAGTTGTATTAGTATCAGATACAGTATTAGCAAAGGTAATCTTATCAACATCTCTAGTAATTGATAAACCTGTACTAGCTGCTAATACAATATCATCTGTACCGCTACCACTTCCTCCAGCTGTAAGTCTAATCTTCTCTTCAGATGTACTATCCCCATCAACACAAGAAATACCATATGTAGTATCAGTATCAGTATCAGTATCATCACCCCATGTAAGTGCTCCAGCAGCATCTGAAGTCTTAAGAACTTTTCCTGATTCTCCTACACCTGCTGGGAGTGTAAGTGTATAACTTGTTGTTACAGCAGCTGGTGCTTTAATTCCTACAGTATATTCATTAGAATGACTATCTTGGAATTTAACAGGTGCTGAATCTTCTAGTGTTATACCTGTTGTAAATGTAGGAGATGTTTTTGTACTATATCGATCTTCTGGATCATTAGCAAAGTAACTTTTCCAAGTAAATAATTTCTCATATGATGAACCATCATATGAACCACCTGTATGATCATAAGTCATTCTTACAGTTAAACCAGCTGCACCTGTAAAATCATCTGGTTTACCCTTAAATGTGTATGTTAGCGCAGGATCACCAAAAGTCCAATCTCCATTAACCAGGCTAGTTGAATTCGTTAATTCATAGTAACCATCACCAGTAGGTGTAAAACCTTTTAAAGCTGCGAAATCATCTTTTGGTGTATATATTACAGCATCAGCCACCGCTGCAGCAGTAGTATCGGCAGTATCTTTAGCAGCATCTGCTACACTTATAGCACTTGTATAACCGCCTGAACCATCAGATTTCCGTGAGTTACTTAAAGCAGTCTCAGCTGTAGTTACCGAATACTTAACCCCTTTAGGGTCTGTACTGGCATCAGTGTTACCACCTGTTAATGTCCAAGTAGAGCCACCATCTGCAGTAGTTGCAACAAGACGATCTGTAGCAAGCTTAGCAGCAGTTGCTGTAGTATCAGCGTCATTTGCAGTTCCTTCTGTCTCTTGAGAAACATAATGAACTTGTGTATAGTTATCGTTTAGGTCTGCTGCACGTAGAGCAGAGCCAGGGTAGAAAGTAGATCTTAGAGTTTCATTAGCTGTATCTCTAAAAATTTTGATCTTTGCGCTAGCTGCTGGAGCTGAGGTAATTTCTATTGTAGTAGCATTGGCAAATGTATATGCACTTGTAGACTGAGTAGTATAGGAAGTTTCACTGCTAAGTTGAATACCTACTTTTACATCAGTTTCTTTTAAATATGGAAATGTGAACGGAAACAACTTATTAGATGCATCCGTTTGAGTTATTATGTTGTAAGTAGCCATGCTTTTACTTTCTTAATTGAAGGATTGTCTTAAGCTTTTGTTGTTCTGATACCTTATTGGCATCTTCAACTCTACCTTGTTCTAAATAATTATCTATAACTTTCTTCGAATCTATACCACCCCATATATCAGGTTGCTCTGCTCTAAGTCTTTGTTCAGCTAGAATCTGAGCCCTTTTTATTATTCTTCTTATCTCTTTATATACAGGTAACTTACTCTGTTCTAATTTAATCTTATCTGCATCATGACCTTGAGCTCTTAAAGTACGTATTTGACCTATTTCGTTATTATACCTTTTACTTTTCATTAATTCCTGTACCTCTAGATAAGGTTGTAATTCACCTATATATTGATAAAGAAGATCACGTTCTTCAGGTGTATACTCTCTTGAACCAGTAGAGTCACTAAGAAGCATAGCGACACCAGGGAATCCGAGTTCTCTTAAATACTTTCTAAAAGGTTCCTCACCGTCACTGACTTTAACAGGACTTAGAGCGTTTAGACCTCTAAGTATTGGATTATCGATCTCATTAATAGGCTTTCCAGTCCAGAAATCTCTTTGTTCAGGTAATGTACTAGATGCTATTGGTATTCTATTTTTAATATAACCTAAGAAATCATTATGAATAGATTTTTGACTAGTAGTTATAGCTTGAGAAACAACTCCTAATGCACCTGAAGCAGGTATCAAACCTCTAACTTCATTTGCTGCTATTCTTCTCAATGCAGTTTCATCACCAGTTAATGCTTTTAATATTGGATCAATACCAGATAAAGCTGTTTGATCTAAGAAAGTTGCTGTAAAAGTCCATGCTAGTTTATAAGTCAGATCTTCCATAATAGAAGAACCTATATCACTTGCATAATAAGCTGCATCACCTACTAAAGTAAGTGCAGCTTCAACACCAGGTATACCACTATAATCGTACCAAGTACCTCCTACATTAATAGTTCTTGGTTTCCATCCATAGTTATCTCTTAACTTTCTACGGTCAGCCGCTCCTGGTGGTCCATTACCTCGTATATTACCACCTAAAGCATAATCAAATAAAGTACCTGATAATAACGTTGCAAACGCTAATCTACCCCGATACTCAGCTCTTAGATTTTGATATATAGCCATAGCAGCTGGTTCTGCATTAAAATCTTTTATACCATGTTCAGCTAAAGCTACTTTAATTTTCTCTATATCATTACCAGCCCAAAGTATTTTTGTATACCTACTCAGACCAGGTATAGCCATTAAAGGTGTATAAGATGTTGCATACTTAACCAAATTATTACCTGTTCTGGGGAACATAAAGAATGATTTAAGAAATGGAAATCTGTCAACTCCATGTTGAATCCATTTAGCTGCACCATCATCTAAGTTCATGGCTATACCACCACTTAGAGTCTTAACTACAGAATCTTTAACAGTCCCATCTAGATTAAATATATTTTTATAATGCTGTTTTTCAGCTCTTTCTAAAGCTTCAAGTGTTATATTACCACCATTCTTTTTAAATACTTCATCATAAGCTTTAACTCTAGATATTTCTGTAGCTATTTTGGTATTAGTAAATGCATCAATACCAGTCATTGCAGTCAATGGTGACCTCATGATAGGCCATCTTGCTATATCTCTGTTAACCTTAGCCCATCTATAGAAAAATATTTTACCATAATCTGCTTGCTCAGTCCATGACTTAGACAAATTCTCTAAGACTTCCCAGGAGTTATCATCTTGAATAATAAAGTCCTTACGGAAAGCATCAACCATAGCATCAGGATCTGTATTAACTTTCTTAATAATTTCCCATGCATCATATAAGGCACGCTTATTTGTTTCAAACATGGCGCCTTGATAATATATAGCTTTCTTTATAGGTTCAAAGCTGTTACCTAATAAAGCTTCTACACCATGACCTAAAAATGAGTTCATACTCCTTAACATTAAGGCTGATGTATTACCTAATCCAGCACGGAATGCAGATATACCAGACAAAACATTATTATATCTAATGGCCCAAAGGCCTTTAGCGAATAAATTCATCCCTTCTTTTGTTGGGCTTTTAATTAAACCTAATGGTGTTATTTTCTTCCAAGCCCATTGTTGCAGTTTCATTAAAGTATCTACATCACCATTTGATAAAGCAAAAGCATCTACCAAAGGTTTCATAGCTAAAGGATTTTTAATTCTTAATTCTTCTAGAGTTTGACGGAAGTCCATAGTTTTAGCATGGAGTGCGTTTTGTGCTTCTGTGAACTCTTTTTGTAGTAAATCTGTAAATTCTTTGGGATTATCAAATCTTGTTAAATTATTCCACCAACCTTTATTCCTTAACTGCCAGCCAGATATATATTTATTTAAAGCATATTCATTGGTTAGGAATGACCATTTATCCATGATACTAGTCATGATCCTATCTTTATCCATTAGCTGACTAAAGTCTTTAGAAGCATTGGATATAGTAGTCATTTCACGTCCTAATGTATCCATAGCCCTTGCTGAAGTTAAAGTAACAGCCCGTCCTAGGTACTTATCAGTAAGATCACGTATAGCAAAAGCAGCGGCTTGTGCATTTACATCATTGATATAATCTATTTTAGTACCATCAATAAGATTTTTTACATCTCTATTCCTAAGGAATAATTTCCTTACATCTTGTACAGTATTAGCATTGATAATACTTCTATAAATATCCCAAGCTGCAGCATTCATTTCTTTAGCTGTAAACCTAAAACCATCTACAGTTGCATTAAAATTACCTGTATTTCTAGCTTGTTCAGCTAAGTCTACTATAGTCTGTCTTGAGTTACCAGAAACATGTAATCCTTTTCTTAACATAGGATCACTTATAAGAGGAGCTGGGTCACCTTGACTAGTTCCTCGTTTAATTGCTGTAGTATCAGCCATATTCCTAGCAACATTAGCTGTAGGAATACTTTGACGTGCAGTAGAAGCTTCTGAAGATACTTTAGAATATATATCTGGATCATACCTACTAGAAGTAGGATCAGCTTCAATTTTACTTAAAGCAATTTCGTCTGTCTGATTATTTCTAGTGGTCCCGTTACGTTGAATACTAGCTTCTAATGGTTGTATTCTAGTAGCAGATGTAGTTCCTGAATTTAATTGCTCTAATAAAGTCTGCCTTTCTTGCATTAATTGACTTTGATCAGCTTTACCAACAGCTCCTGAAGACAAAGCTTCATCTATTTGAGAGATACGCATTAAGGTATCATTATCAGCAGAATCTAATAAGGATTTAGCTTTATAAGTTTTAGCTGTATTATCTAAACCTTTAAACCAACCCATAATAGGTTTACCAGCAATTAATCCATATCCTAATATATCAGCAACTACACTTAAACCTATAGATTCCCATCTATTCTTTTCTTGTCTTACTTTAGGACTATCTGATTCTAATGTTCTCCATTCTTCTGGTATATTAAGATGAGGAAACCATTCATTTAAATAGTATAAAACATTATGATCTTCTCCTTCATCACTAAGACTAATAACTGCGCCATCTATAGCAGCAGTCATTCCTATAGCAGATAATCCATGTGCTAATCCAGGTAATTGAGCTTTCGCTAATTGAGCATTACCTGTTTTAATAGCTATAATAGTAGGTAGAATGACACTAGTCATTTCCCTAGCTTTTTGTATGTAAGGGTTATCAAACTTAGACCATTCATCCCAGCTATCATCTAGCCTTTCTAAAGCTTCTATACCACTAGCATTGCTGATAGCATCAAATGTAAAGTCAGCTAGAGCGTAACCTGGTATATTAGCTATATCAACTACATCAGATACTATAGGTGTTCTACCTCCAGGTAGATCTAAACCAAGTTGCCTTTTAGCTTGAGCTTTTGGAGTAGGTAGAGATTCTAATCCTTCTTCTTCTTCTTCTTGAGGTTGAATCTCTTCTGTAGGTTGAACTTGTTCTGTAGGTTGAGTCTCTTCTATAGGTTGAACTTGTTCTGTAGGTTGAGTCTGAGAAGAAGGGGTGGGAGTATCTTCAGGATAAAAACCTTGTTTAATTCTGTTCTGACGCTCGATCTCTTGAAGTTTCTCCTTTTGTAATTCACTTAACTCTTCTTCATTCATTTGGATATTCCTAGTTTCTGTTTAGCAAATTGGGTCAAGTTTGTTTTTCTATCGTCCGATGTCATTTCAGATTTAGTTAGAGGTTTGTTAGCCTCTTTAGATTTTTCTGGATTGACTACAGAATCTTTAACAGTCCCATCTTCATTATATATATTTTTATAATGCTGTAACTGATGCCATTCTTCCGTAGTAACAGGACTCTCGATAAATTCTACAGTAGGTGGTACCTTTCTGTCCGGTGTTCCAGGATCATTGTTTGCTGCAATTGTATTCAATTGATCTATGTTTAACTTCATTAGCTCATCATACCTAGATGATAGATTATTAGACATATTATCACGGTTTTGAGGGTATCCTTCTTTACTAGGTATTAAAACAAGTTGGAAGTTTTTTAATTGTTCTGGTGTTCTTATCTCACGTACCAGTTTAAGTATCCCTGGATCCATATTAGATAGTTCTCCAGCTCTAATCATAAGATCCTTCCTCCAATCTGTTTTAATTTGAGTACTATAACCACCTAATTTTAATTGAGCATTCAGTACATCAACAACAGTAATTTGCTTTTCTAATGGTTTATCTTCATTAAATACAGCTACTAAATCATGAACAGTACCTGGCACACTTATCATGGAGTTGTTATTGACCTGATGATCGACAAGTCCAATTAAAGAATCTTTTAGTATAATTTCTTTATCCCATTTTAAAATCTGCTGGTCACTTACATTGTCTTTTAACTTATATGAATTTAGTACTACTTTCCCAGGCTCTTTATCATCGTTTTCGCCAAAAGTAAAATTAGTAAAATAAGCGTTTCCACTTTTCCTTTTAAGAAGGTCACGTGGTGATGTTATATGCCACAAAGAACCAGGATCGTTTTTACCATCTTTTATCTCTGTATGTATTTTATCCCATGCCTTAGAGACTGCTTTAGTAGAAGGTTCATCCTTATCAAGGAAATCCTTAACATATCTTTTAAACCTTCTAAAAGCTCTATATTCTGCAAGCTGTAAACTGCTATCAGATATAGCAGTGGTACTTTCAACTTTCAGTAGGCCTTTTAATAAGTTACTTAATGATTTATTTAAAGTATCACTAGTACCAATAGCAGCCATATTTAGTTCATCTTGAACTTTGGCTTTATTTTGAAACGCTGCTACTACTTTACTTGATACCCAAGGTTCAGTTAATTCAGCAGTAGTTAATAAACCATCTCTTTCTAAGTCACCAAAGTATTGATTCCAATAAGCTTCATTTATTCCATCTATAGATTGAGCGTATAACCTAGCTTGAAGTTTATCTGTGCTCCAACCTTGGTCTTTAGCTAGTTTAATTAAGTGATCTACAACTTGAACATTAAAGCCTCCTGGTAGACTGTTAACGACTTCTTCAGCTTTTTGCTCAAAATCACTTTGTTTTTGTTTGTCGTTAGTTAATTCATTGTTTAGAGCTTTCCTTCTGTTTGAACCTCTTTCCTGAATTAACTCATCTAGACGTGTAATAAATTTTGAACCCCAAGTTAGGTCACTTATTGGCTTACCGTTTTCATCTAAGATAGTTTGATTTTCTAGGAAATCTCTTATTTCATCATCTTCACCAGGTACTAGACTTACATTTTCCATCCAATTAAATATAAGATCGATGGCTTCAGTTCTGTGATAATTTCTATTGTACCCATTTGGTTGTAAACTATCAGGGTTAATAGTCATCATTAATTTGTTTAACGTATTGCTCAAGTACTGCTTACTTATTCCATACGGATTGTCATCCTCAACGAATAAGCCTCTTTCTTTAAGCTCATGTTTAAACAAATTACTTATAGTACCAACAATTTCCTTAGCATTTGATTTACCTTCCTCAAGTCTAGATGTGTTTAATAAAGCATTAGTACTTTGTTTCATTTTCTGAAACATTGGTCCCATGAAATCAGCACTGAGTCCAAATAGACCTCTTTCTTTTAAAAACTCATCTCTTAGTGAAGGTAGGATAGCATCTATCTCTGATGCTTTAGAAAGGTTTCTTTCTCCTAAGCCTTTCTGAAAGAATACTGGCCAATCAGCAGCAGCCATTTCAGAATAAGCTTTCATTTTGCCATAGGATTGTGGTTTGGTTAAACCTGAAAAACTTTGAACTAGCCAAAAAGGTGCTCCAGCTTGTTGAAGTCGTGTAGCCAGATCTCCAGTAATCTTTTCTGAATTTTCTAAAAGTAGTTCAGCGTTGTTTCTTACAATCTCTCGATCTCTTGGTATTCCTTCATTCCAAGCTTTAGTATAAGCTTCAGAGGCTTCCTCATCACCTTTAATTTTACCCATCTTCAGTAAAGCTTCGGCCCAAGTTGTACTTAGGTTCTGAATACTTGAAGCAAATGCTGTAGCGTTATCTTTTTCTTGCTGATGACTTCTTAGTTTACTTCTCAGTAAACGTTCTTCAGATGCCATTCTAGTAGTCCCAGCTTTATCTTCTAATTGTTTTAACTCTTGTCTATTAGCCTCTGCTTTACGGAATGTTTCAGATGTATCTGAGATGCGTCGGTTTGCAAGAGATTCACGTCGTGATTCTTGCTCCTTCATGCCACGTATGACAGTCTGATTTCTTTCGTTAATTCTGTTTAACAATCCGTATGGCATCTGTACAGCTTTATTGCTGCGTCCAGTCGCGTACGACTGAAAATTTGCTTTAGGTAAACGTGCCATTAAATTAATTATTAAGTGATTAGTTCCATGTTAACATCTAAGAAATCATAGATTACACTTAAGAATCCATCTTTCTCTTTAATAACAGCTTCTGGGAATATCTTGATGACTTCCTGTGCTATGACTCCACGGTAACGTGAATTAGGTGCAGACTTATAACTCCATTCATAAATGTTTAAGCCAGATAATGCTTTACCAACTTTAACTATATTCTCTTTTAGGCGTATATCACTGGCTCCAGAAGTTTGGTTAGCAAAATTTCCGCTCTGATATGTTGAAGTATGTTGACTACCTGTATTACCTGTACTACCTATGTTCCAATTTGATTGATAATTAGCAAAGGCAGTTATACTATTACCTAGTCCAGATATAGCATTAGCCCATCCAGCCAGAGAAGACGCCTGAGCGCCTTTAATAGGTTTAGGTCCAAAATCAAACGCCTCAAGTTCTCTAGGCTCTTGGTACTCTGTAAGTGGTGTTGCTAATGGTATTTCAGGTGTTGGTAGTGTTCCAGGATGTATCATTTTATTAGCTAAAGCTGCTAAATTAGCACCATACTGATCTCTAGCTATATCTCTTATAGTAGCTGCTGTATTCCTTTCAGCGCTAATTAATGACTCTGCTAATTTAGCTTGATTCATTCCTAATGATGCCATTACTGCTTGAGCAGCTTTAGCACCAGATCTACCAGAACCTCTTACAATAGCATCACCTTCAGCCATAAGAGATTCAAGAACCATGTCTTGATTTTGGAATGCTACACTTTGAGTTATTTCTTTTAATTTTCTATATTCAGCTTCTTTTGCTGCAGTAGCAGCCATCTTATTATGTGATAACTGTGCTTTGAATAAAGCATTAGATTTAGTGTACTGTTTATTCAAAGATGTCTGTTGATAATTTCTTATCTTTAATGCCGCACCATAACTTTTAATACTATTAGTATCTTTAAAATTCTTTAAAGTTATATCATTCTTTCTTGCTATGTCTATACCTTCTAGAATAAAATCTCTATCGGTTTCAAGTTTCTCCTTCCCATACTGCCAGTTTTGATTATCATATCTAAACTGATCTCTTATAGCTTTGTTCTGCGCTGCTGCTGCCTTACTGGAAGCTCTAGCACCCAAAACCATACCAAGACCACCAAGTACTATACCTGCTGCTCCTAAAGCCTTCTCAGACATATCTTAAGTCCTCCTGTAGAAACGTGGTGAATAATTACCTTCCCACATCATTGAATTTAATGCTACAGGAAAGGGTGAGTCACTAAAAACTCTTACTGTAAAGTTCTCATTACGTTGATGTATAGGAACTATTAATATAGATTGATCACTCATTGGTACATCATCGGCTAAATAATAATCAGAATCTTTTATAGATTGTAAGTCATACCAATAGTCAGCATACAATAATACTTTAACACCAGCTCCAGGCGGATCTGTTAATGTTAAAATACCTTTTTCAGGAACTGTTATTGGTTGTGTAGAAGCTGCTATAGTAAATGCAGTTGTTTTTCTACCATTTAATTTAACAGCAGCGTCAGTAACATCAGGTAAATCTATATTATATTTAAAAACTGTAGTACCTAAAGTAGCGATAGTACCTTGAACATGATCTTTAGTACCAACAAGATCTTTATCTACTATAATATAATTACCAACTTTATAACCAGTACCTTCAGTATGTACAGTCATTGCTGTCACAACACCACCTGCTAAGGTTAAGTTGACTAACATATCAGAACCGTTGGAACTAGCTGAACCTGGAGCAGAAGTTGTTTTAACTTTAGTTAAAGTACAAGTAGGGCCGTCCTCAGTTCCATTATGAGTAAGTGTAATAGTGGTACCAGTATCAGCAGTAAACTCTTGACTAGGATTATCGAATCCCTTCTTCTTAACTTTAAAACCTGCTACACCAGATAAACCTAAGCTGAATTTCATTCTAGCTATAGTTAAGGTAGAACTAAAATCTGATATTTTATCATCCCCACGTAGTTTATAATATATTCTAGGTAAAGTGACATCAAGGTTATATCTATAACCTACATAAACTTGAGCTTTAATATCAGATAAATCTTTATCAGGTACTAAGAAGTAAGGTTCACCGTCATTACCTCTGCTAGGTGTCATAGAAAAACCAGCTTGGTCAAACTCTGTGCCAGCTACACTTGCTACTAGTATGATAGGTGTTAAATCCGTTACATCATTATAAGGTAGATAACATTTAGAATCACCTGTAGACGAAGAATATGTAACATCAGAAGCAACTGATAATAAATCTACACAAGGATTACTTGTAGATCCTACAGTACTAACCAATGTGGCTGCAGTAGGTACCATATTTAGATTAATCTCACCATAAGTATATTGACTTTGTTGATGAGTAACTACTCTAAATTTATCATCTATAATAGAAGCAAACTGTACATTACCTGGTAAAATCCATTTAAACCAAGATTGCATAATATCTTTCTCACCATCTGAAAAAGTTCTATAAAAATAGACCTCTTTACTTGTTGAAGATAGCAGTGCAATAATAGTGTTCTGAGCGTTACCTATTAGCTGATCTACAGTAGAAGGTACCCATTCAGATATAACTTTACCAATATCTAAAAATGTAGGGTTCTCATCAAAACCCCTAGTGATCATATTAAAGATACGAGTATAACTTTCTGTCTTACTAATAAATGTTATTCTATCACCAACATCTACAGGATCGATATTAGTATCCATTTCATAAGAAGAGATACCTTTAATTGATGTACCAGCAGGAGTAAATATGCCATCAATACCTGACATAATGAATTGCTGATTCCTACTAAATAGAACTAAACCTTGTGTAACAGGTACTACACCGTGTAAAACAGCTGGTCTAACAGAAGAACAACTTATATCTACAGGATCATTAGGAACAGCAGTCATCGAAGAAACATGATAAAAATTATCATATTCACTTGCTTGACTCATGGAAACATTATCTTGAGTTAAAAACCCTAAACGATTACCATAGAAAAATGCTTGCTGAATCTTTTCTCCAACAAAGCTAGGGTGTAAATTACTTGTATCATCACCAGTCAGGCGTGCAGTCCAAGGTATAACATCAAAATAAAAACGATCAACATCTGAGTTTACTAATTGATGAGGCATTGTACCTCCTTTTAAACCTGCAGAAACTGAAGGACTTATAGTTTCTTGCCAAAACCCTTTACCACTGCCAGCTACATTAACTGTACCGTCAACATTATAAGTAGTATTATCTGCTACAAATTCTGAATAAAAATCATCAGCTGCAGCACCTGTATTAATTATCTTTGCAATTCTACCATGATTAGACATTTTAGGTAGTACTGATATATTATCTACTTGTTCTTGAAATATTTCTAATGCTGTACCGCTGGCTGCTCCTTTTACAATAGAGATAGTAAAGGCTGAACCATCATCTTTTTCTATTTCAAAGCTTGTACCATTCATAGTAGTACTAAACCCTGATACAGCATTTATCTGCCTAGCTAGTCCATCATTGGTACCAGAATTATCTTTGTTAAGTATCTCTTCAGCACTAAGTTTTTCAATGTCTGTAGAACTACCACCTGTTTCAAAATAATCTTCGTTCCTAGAAGTATATGTATAATCTGATCCATTTAGTTTTATTACATATTTACTAGAATATTCTACTGATTTTAATTTTACAGTAGCTTTACTTTTAGCAGTATATGATGGTGCTGCTAGTGTTTCTACTGTTCTAGTTTTATTAGTTATATATGTTCTATCCTGTACAGTCATTACATCAAAGTCTTTTGGATATAATGTTGCAGTATTTGATAGATAATGATCAGGAGTACCTGCTTCACCAGGTGGATCAGTAGTTATTTTACATTTTACATCAGAACCAGCTTCGGGGTCCCAATTATCTTTATCTAATGTTAATACGTCGTTTTTCTCATAATTTTTACCAGGTGCACATACAGTAAACGCTGTAGCTATAGTTCCATTACCAGTCACATTAACTGTCATACCAGTACCACTACCACCAGTAACAGGTACATTACGTATAGTCGTTACTCCACTGCCACCATTGTCAGATCCATTTAACGCTAATGTAGTAGTTCTATCTTCTACAGTACATTCATTTCCTGTTTTTGTATTCCAAATTTTAATTTGTTTGTTTTTTATAACACCGAAGTAAGATTCCTGATCATCTCTTAAGATGTGAAACCATTTACCATCAGCATAGTCAGTACCTGTACCGAGTGCTTTTTTGAAATCTAAACCAGGTCTTTTTGTTAGACCAAACGTAGGATCTGGGTAAGCATTATCAGCTTCGATAACCTGACCATTTAATTTTTTTATATCCGATTGTTTAGATACTCCACCTACATAGGTATTTATTCGTTGAGTAACAGCTGCCATTATCGTACTAAAGCTTTATAAGGTTGATAACTGATGTGATAGTTCGTACCTTGTGGTTGGCCAAAGAAGGAATGATCACCTTGATTGCATTCGTACTCCATTGCTAAAGCTCTGTTGTACGCTTCTTTTTGTTGTAACATTTGATATTGTGTTGAATCTCCTACAATACGACTAGACACTATAACAGCAGCTCTAGCTACTATAAAGTCTTGTATTGGTGTAGGTAAATCTATCCAATCAAAATAGTATACATAATCTAATCTGTAAGTTGCATCGGTGAATTTATAAGTAGATGGATCAGCAGTTCTATCGTATAGTTTCTTCTCATTATCTGATGGGTCTCTTCTGATTACTACAGAAGTACCTCTATGGTTATGCTGATTTAACTTTGCTTGTAAAACGTTGTTAGGTATTTTTATATAATCATCTGAATCGGGTGTCACTTTAACATCGAAATCTTTATTAAAAGTCCATCCCTCAGCCTGTACTTCCCTTGAAACTTGTAGCAAGGTATCGTAAGCAATCGCAACGTCTGGGTTGGTTTGATCTAACGTAGTTACAGGCGCTTGACCTACTGACGCTAGTATTTCGTTTATAGCAGGTAATTCTTGGGTAGCGTTAGTGGTAGGTATAGGCATAATAATAATTTATGTTAATAAAAAAAGGGGACCGAAGTCCCCCAGTTTGTTTATCTTTGATTTCCAGGTGAGTCACAGTCTGGAACTTTATAAGCAAAGCGTAGGTTTTTTGTGACAGACTTTACAGCAGATTGTGAATATGTTCCGCCTTGAGTCATAGCCACTGACTTACGCCAAGCTTCAGTACCAGTTGTGGCTCCTGAAACGCCGTTGTTACCAGCTTGTGTTGCAGGATTTGCAGCCATAATATTGTATTAGTAAATTACTTAAGCGTCGCCTCTAGCAGTAAGACCGTCCGATTGAACTTGTCTTCCATATTCTAGAGGAGTCGAGCCAGCTTTTGTTTCAGAACCAGTTCCGCCGACACCACGGCCAGCAGAAAGAGTTCTAGTTGTAGCCACTCCAGGTTTAACTGACATAGTTTACCTCAAGCAGTTTGGATTTCAATTGCAGCAGCAGGGTTTAGAGTACCAGCTCCCATTGCCAAACGTCCAACGATCAAGTCGCCTTGATACATTGTCTTAATATCGGCTCCGGTTGTTTGTACTTGAGGACCAATTGCTTCTACAATTCCAGCAGCATCCTTCTGATAGATAAGACCTGCATGTTGTGAGAAGTCACCGTCATAAGCATTGTTCTCACCAGACTGTGAATTAACAGTACCAGCTTTGAAAGGTAAGTTGTTAGAACGCTTGATGTCAATACCTGCAATAGATACAAGTCCTTCACCAGAGTTCAAGTTACCTTGGTTGTTACCGTAATCACGGTTCAAGATGTTAGAATCAACCTGAGATACGAGAGCATAGTACTGACGTGG
>TARA_R100001530_G_scaffold40861_2_pt1 | contig 16332 bp, 23 predicted proteins | sample TARA_R100001530 | Tara Oceans TARA_R100001530 (sample SAMEA2622166) | marine metagenome | biome: marine biome (ENVO:00000447); feature: mesopelagic zone (ENVO:00000213) & marine oxygen minimum zone (ENVO:01000065); material: "saline water (ENVO:00002010), including plankton... | reverse complement strand
TGGATAACCATATAGTACGAATAAACAAGTCCAGCGATAACCACAACAGACTGCATAAGCCACTTGAGGTTAATACTAATAATGGCATTATCATCCACGATGCCCCCACGGTACGACCTTGCCGTCTTAGGCTTGTTCTCTTCACTCACTTATTTCCTCTATAAAACCATCTTGAGATTTAATGTCCTCGTATTCTGACTCAGTAACGTCATAATCGACAGTAACTCTTTGTAGTGCTGGGGTATATTCCTTTATAATACATCCATACCCACCATCAATCGCTGGCTCCCAACAAGTTTCATCATCAAAATTATCGTCCTCAACTTCACGAGTTTTTACTTTTACTGTGTATCCCATTATGTTGATATAGACCTCATTGTGATATATTTAATACGATGATATCCATTGCTGTTAGCATATCTTGGATTTATAAATATTAATCCTTTGTACGAATTCCATCCAGTAGGAAAACTCGTACTTATCCATAACGAACCATCCATATAAACTGAAACCTTAGTTTGATAAGGACTATCATATTCTATTATAAATTTTGCTTCATAATATTGGCTTTGATTAAACTGACTACTTGAATAAGCTCTAGCTGTTACTGTTCCACTAAGCCTATCCGCAACTCGTATTTTTCTTGGATAAGTACTATCACTACTATCCATAAATCTTATGTCAACTCCATCACCTCTATTCCCCCAACTTGTAGGACTACTACTCTCTCTTGAGAGAAAGAATATACCATCTTTATTAGAGCCACTCCTCTGATATATACTACATCTAATTTCAATCGCTTGACCAATTGACATAGTATAGGTTGGCTGAGGATTAAAACTTATATCACATTCCCTATTCCAACATCTTAGAGAAGCGTGCCAAGTACCATCAGAAACACCATTACCATTTATTTTAGCTTCATTACTACCATACAAAGATACATTCTGCATTGACCATTTAGGTCTATTATCTATAGTATAACTTGATAAAGATGTAAAAGTATCAGAATCATAGAGTGCATCATCTTGAAAACCAGTAGTAGTAAAATTATTTCTATTAGTATCGTCCCAAGTTGATTGCGCTCCATAGAAATCTTCAACCATTATCATGTCAAATTCTGTAGTTGCTGAATAAGCATGGTCATAATCATACCACTCACTAAAAGCGTGTGGAGTAGTATTATCTGGATACGAAGGACTTGCAGTATTAATAGTAGCTACTGCACCACCAGTACAACGACTCAGAGACGTTTTTCCAGTAGCACTACCACCTAACTCAGCATTGATAGTTCCACCTAACTCTATTGGTCCTGAGGAGCCTATTGCCATTAGTTATTTGCCTCCAAAACTTCGAGTCTCTCTTCTAACTCACCCATTTCAACTACTAACTCATTAATAGCGTTAACAAGTAAGGGTACGACCTTATCATACTTTATTGTTAGATATTTATCGTCAATAGGTGCTCTTGCTACAGCATGGGGTAGTATTTTCTGAACCTTCTGAGCAGATAAACCAACATTCTCCTTATCCTTATATCCGAGTTCTAAACAAGTCTTATTCGGCTTATAATAGAACCCTTCTAGAGTTGCTACTTTATCCAAAGCATCTTTAATAGGACCAAGTTTATCTTTCAGCCTATCGTCAGAATAGAAAGCAGTTACCTCATCAGTGGCTCTTAATTCACCACTTGCTCCAGATGTACCAATACCAACACCTGCAAACTGAACATTTGTACTTGTTGTCAGGTTTTGTCCTGTGTCATAGGCTAATTGAGTATCCCCAATCGAACCAGAAGTAACACTAACAGAAACTGTATTAGCAGAATAGTTAGTACTAATACCAGTACCACCTGTTATATCAACAGTTGAACCTTGACTAACAGTTCCACCACCGCCTCCATCTGCTTGTAAGGTGAAGGTAGTTAACTGATTTGTATTAGTGTCGGTATCAGTAGGAGTTGCCCAGTTTCCATCTTTCCTTAGAAAGGTTGAGCCAGAACCACCACCTAAATCACCAACGTCTACATTAGTATTCTTGTAGTCATTATCATCATTGTTAGTGATTATTTTTCGCCAATCAACAGCCATAGTTCTCCCTTACTCTCCTTTTAAATCATTGGACTCTCTAGCAACCGAGGCTTCAAAGTTTTCTTCTACTTTCTTAAGTAGCTCAACTAAAGCCCTTGCATCCGCTCCTTTAACCTGCGTTTCCAACAGCATCTGATTTATAATCATCCACTGGTTGCTCGTTAATAACAAACCCTTTTCAGATTTCGTCATATTATCTCCTTGTTAAATTACGAATTAATATGCTACGTAGAATCCTGCCGCTGAGGCGTAAAACCCTCCAGCTACAACACCCGGTGCCGAACCTAATACTTCTAAGCGTAATTCCTTACACCAAACATCAGCAAAGGTACCACCAGCACTTTGATTGTTGTTACCAGCAGGTGTATTAGTAGCATTTCCAGTGTAGAACTTAAATCCACCATCAGCAGAACCTACATTTATGATTCTTCCAGAAGATGTTGCTCCAGTTGAACACCCAAATGTTATTGAACTAGCACCTGAACCAAAAGCCGTTTCTCCGTCAGCAACATTCAGTAGAAGCGAAGTATCAGTAAATGATGTATTCGCACTATTGATTGTAGTTGTCGTACCTTTGACATCTAAGTCACCATTTACTGTTAACTTTCCAGAAATGGTTCCATCTACGTCAGTATCATTACCAATAGTATAGCTAGTATCCATCAATGCAAGAGTAGCTTCCAAATTATCCTTAGATACAGATACGTCAGTATTAGGAACATAACTTGGTGAACCAAATGTACCGTCATGCTTTAGAAATTGTCCAGCTGAACCTGCCGATGGAACTAATCCATTGTTCCCAGTTGCAATAGCAGATGAATAAGCTACTGTCTGGTTACCACTGTTTGTACCAGATAGATTACTCAATGCAACCCAATTAGCAGATGATATACTTGTAGTTCCCAATGTTTCTAACTGTCCCAGCTCAGTTGCTGTGACACTTACATCAGATATATCTGCTGTTTCTGGTGTGTGTTCTTGACCGTCCACATAAGCTTTAACAGACTGCTGTGAAGGCGGTCTTGTTGCGCTATCAGTAGCCATATTGTCTTCGTCAATTAGCGTCAATGGTCCTGCTGTACCAGTAATAGTTACTGCTCCACCAGATTCAGTTATAGTTATATTACTTCCTTCAGTGAAAGCTAATGTTTCACTGCTTGCTAGGGTATTGCTCCCTGCTGTAACGGTCCTTACTCCTGCTCCTTCTGGTGATGTCCAAGCACCTGCTCCGTTTAAAAATTTAGTAGCATCGGTTATTGCCGGGGCTCCTAAATCGTCAACATCGACATTACTATTCTTGTGAGTAGAGTCAGCGAATTCGTTATCAGTTATTATTTTTCTCCAACTAACAGCCATTACATGACCTCCTTATTATTGATTAGTTTTTCGAGTTTCGCTTGGAGTTTTAGTTTTACTTGCAGAGCCAACTCCAAAACTTTGCCTGAATGAGTTCCATCATCTAACAGGCGAAGTAAAAACCCCACTTCTTTTACATCAAGAGAATGCTGTTCTGCATCCTTATCTTGAATTTTTCTATTCGCTATTTGCGAAGCTAGTGTTCCCATCTTATATATCCAACCCAACATATAATACACTGTCTTTATAATAAATTCCACCTTCTACTGGAGTAGGAGCACTTCCCAATTCTTCTAGTTGCAATACTCCTTGGTAGTCTATAGAGAACTTAATATCTCCATTATTTGCAAATTCAGCTAAATTCCCTGATGTTAAAGCACCAGAAAATGATTCTGCTGAATCAAATTCAAATCTCCCATCACTATCCGGGTCAGTTCCCGTAATTCCAGTTAAATCAAGTACTTCTACGTCAGTAGTACCATTATCAACATATAATTTATTATCTGCTTTTCTAAATACCAAGCTTGTGTAAGCCTCTGATATTATATTATCTGTTAAAAAAGACATTCTTTCTCCTTATATAACTGCTGTATAACTTGTTTCTACGGCATCCACAGAAGTATAAGCTGGTGTTATAGCTTCTACGGGACTGTATATTGTTTCAATTGGTTGAACTGGTTCCCATATATCTTCTATTGCAATAGATGTAAAATACGATTGAGTAACCTGTGGAAAATAAACTCCAGTTAGCTCTGCTAAAGTATAAGAACCAAAATTTAATCCTGTATAACCTTCAGGCATTAGAACTCCTGTGGGGCAATAAATGCTGGTCTATGTGTTCTTCCACGAGTAGCAAACTGCTTTCCTCTTTTTATACCATGCTCAAATTTACCCTGAAAATATGGAGCAAATTGAAGTCCTTCTGGTGATTTTTCATATCCAAGTTGTATTGCCTTATCAACTAAGATTTGATGAAATTGTTCTGGAATCTCAGATTCCTGATTAATAAAATCGCTTCCAACAAGATAGCTTCCTGCACTACCAGTTGTAGCTATACCCATATAAGTATTACTAACTACTGACCTATCTGGAACGGAATCACCCTCTTTCTGAAAAGGGTCTGCTTTCTTATAATAGAATATATGAACATCTTTTGTAGCATCAGTAGGAGATGAGAAAGCTGTCTCAAGACTCTTATTTACATCAAAGTAAGATATCCATACAGCACTTCTCTCGGTCCACCAAACCCATGTAGATTTCATTGCCATTATCGTTTCTTCCTTATAATAGAAGCTTTAGCACGAGTAAGCTCTTGCCTTTCAGAACCAGATAAACTCTGTGGTCTTCTAGCCCCTTTTCTCTCAAGTGCTTGTCTACCCTTTCCACCTCCGGGATGTTGAGAAGGAGAAGCTACCTTTGATTTAGCCAATCCTTTCTTCACAGCCTTATTAGCATCTTGAATAAGACCCGGAACAGAAATTCCACGCCTCTGAGCCATTATTTTTAACCCCTTTAAGGGCATCTTTAAGATTTTCTTTGCCATTTGAAATGTCATATTATTCCCATCCTGTATCTTCTTCCCTGCGACCAGTATTTTTTCTATCGTAACTTCTGCGGTCTAAGGAACCTGTCCTTTTCCCACCATGTTTCTTACTGTAATACTTTGGTCTTTTGGGGTTATTTCTCATTAATTCTTCATACATAGTTCGGTCATACCGATGAAGCATTCTGTAATAATTCTGGTCTGCCCATTTCTTTTTTGCAGGAGTATCGGCTTCTTTTAACCATTTCTTCGCCTGTTTAATAGCAGGGTGGTCATATTTCCTGCTACTACGCATAGCACTCCACATGATTTCAGCCATTTTACGCTTAGCCATATCACGTTAAGTCTCTCGTTGGAGGTCTACCATTTAGATGTGGTATATCTTTACCATCAAAATCCACACTCTTTATCTCAAGAATATGGTCAGCAAGTTTATATCCACGTTGCCCTTCAACAATATCAAATTTATCGGCAGATTCTAACATATTTGTTCTCGATGAGAACTCATCCTGTGCTCTATTTAAAAGATGCATACATTCTATTACACCAAGATTCGGATGATGTTGTTGAATAATTTCTACCATATCTCTAAGTTTCATCTGTTGCTACTCCTGTAGTAAAAAAGTCCATGTATTCCTGCTTACACATAGCCAATTGACTCTGTAACCATTGATATTCTTGAGCACTCTTACCCATTCTTGACTGAACTTCCTGTATATGAGCCTGTGCTTCAGATAAGAATTGACTTCCCATGGATGTATACTGAGATAACCAAGTATTAGCTCTTGCTAATTCTTGAGAAGCGGTTTGTAAAGTAGAAGAAACTAACTCAGGGTCTTCTTCTTTTAGATGGAACTGAGCAGATTCTGGCTCTGAATCTCCACCCATAGTAGCACCATCAATTAAATTTTGTGCTTTTTCTAAGGCATCATCTACCTCCTTAAATCGTGATTCTGATGAACTGTAATTTTCTATATTGTATACTTCACTCTGTACCCTTGCAATAGATGTTGTAATCTTACCGAGTGCAGTACTTATATCCGTATCTGCCCAATATGTGGTCAATTTATTCTGAATAAGTCTAGTAGCCGCAAACAATATTACAGCCCTATAATAACTAGTAGGCATCTCAGTAATACTACCATTGCCATCATTAATAGTGCCGGGAGCTACAATACTCATCTGTGCATTTGAAACATTAATATAAGCTTCATCTGTTCCCATAGCCACATTACCAGAGACAGAATTAAGATTATCTGTAAAGGTGGCATAATCATTACCAGCAACAGTAGTTAATGCTTTATATGTACTCGTAGCAGGAGTTGCTCCAACAGTTTCTGTTGTACTTCGATATATGGCTCTGTGAGCAATATCTACCAACATATTACGAGGAATATTATCTAGTATTAGGTCAGTAGCATCACCATCAGGGTCATGGAAACTTATAGCTTTTGATGGACCTGTCTCATCATTATCAGAGTTAATGTAGGTAAATCTGTAGTAGTGTTCTTTTGCCGCCATAATTATGAACTGACTGTCTTTTCAGCTCCCTTACTTTTAGATTTTTCTGAAACACCTGTCTTCTGCTCGGTTTTCTGTGATTTTTCTTTTGAACCAACACCCTTCTTAGAAATGAGGCAACTATCTACCTCTGCATCTGATGGGGCTGAAGAAGCTTGTTCTCCATAAGGTGCTACATATACTTTACCATTTATCACCCAAAATACAGGAGATAACGTATGTGCATAGTACATACTATCAGGGTCAAAGACATCAAACCTATGTTTTGTCTGTATATTCCTACATATCATACCATTTAACTGCACATCAAGTATAATACCATTATCTGCGAGTTCATAACCGCCATTAGGAATACCCACCTCTTTTGAAAAGAGTGGCATTTCATTAGGTTTCAATGTTTTAACCTTGGCTATAACATCCTCAACACCCTCTTTAAGATATTGAGCTATCTCGTTTGTCTTACCAGTTGTGTCACCAGCAAGAAAGCCTATCTGACTAGTGAAAGAAGAAGCCATAATTACTTCTTCTTAGTCTTTAGATTTCTTTTTTTTCGAGTGTCTATCTCAACACCCTGTAGCGTCTGACCGGGTTTATTAGAAGTAACCAACTGTTGTTTTGGCTTACTCATAATAGACCACGATATTACCACCAGCAGTTTTAGCGACGTAAAGACTGGTTCCAACCTCTATTGGCTTAGCGAACATTGATGTTTCGTTCTTTCCAGCATACGCAATTACTTTACCACTACTACCACCATCTTTAATGATACTTTCATTACTAGGGTCTGAACTAAACCCCCAAAGTAGTCCCGGTACCGAAGTAACGGCTCCAGCATCAGTCAAAGCCAAAGACTTTATATTGACAGCCGAAGTACCATAAAATGTTTTTTCTATTGCAGGCATAATTTATCCTTTTAAGTTAAGTCAGGGGGAGCCGAAGCTCCCCACTGACATATTGTTAACTAGGGTCAGCCCCTAATCCTCCAATGGTCATCCCTGCTCCGGGGACAGCTCCATCATACCAAATCTCAGTTGCATATGTTGGTGTGGCTCCAGCCGCTCCATCAGGTGCTTGAGTGTAGACTATGCGAACATACTCTGCATTTTTTGGTACTAAGTAAGCCTCTAAAGCATTGTCAGCCATTGCTCCTGTAGATACTGAACCTTCAGTTGCTTTAGCTCCAATCCAAGTTTGAGAACCTAAAGTTCTTCCATTTGGGTCGGCACCAATGCCTCCAATAGAGATAGCCGCAGAATCCATAGTGTACTCTACTACAGCTGTTGTAGCTACAGTAGCAGTTGAATCTTCATCTGCTTTGGCATAAACGACACCCTTACCTTTGATTGCAACAGAACCACCAGCAGTATCGTTGGTTGCTCCATCAGCGCAAGCCGGTAAAGTAATAGACTCAGAACACTTAACGTATCCCTCTGACTTAGTGTATGCGTGTGCCATATTCTACCTCCTTAAGACCATTTAATGATAGCATGAGTTTCTGGAAGGTCAATCTCAAGACCAGCTTCGGTCATGATAATGTCTTTCCGTCCATCAACATCATTAGCTTGAACATTAGTGATAATATGTGTATCACGAGATACGCCATTACCAACCAATGGTCTGTACTTAACATTGCTCATGTCAACACAGACACAGTAGTCTTCCCACATTCCACGAAGTAATGGGTCTGCAACAAAGTGCAAATCACCAAATACAGTGTTAACTCGTGTAACCTGATGACCGAAGTTACCCGGTATCGATGTTACATCAAGTCTGTATTGAGAAGAACCTACGCTGTTATTCAGGAAGGAACCAGAACCTAACTTGTTCAAGTAAGAAATAACCTTACGAGAAGCAAGTACTAGTTTGGAACCAGAGTTTCCACTTTCAGGAGCAAAGTAATCTTCCATTGCGTCCATGAATGCGTCATACCCTGAAGAAGCATAAGCCATGTTATAGATTTTGCCGTAAGCTTCCGTGTAAGGAAGAATACCCCAAGAATAACGTAGTGGAGCACCAGTTGCACCCTCATCAGCAACGCCTTTTCCAAAAAGAAAAGCGTGCTCAAGGTCCATCTTGTGTTCCATTAGTTTTTCTTGCCATACTCGTTTGTACTCATCGGCTTTACCACGATAGCGTGTTGCTAAAGCAGTACCAGAGAACATAGGAATTGCAGTTTTAAAAATCTGACAATATCCCTCTCTGTCATAAAGCTCGTCCCGGAAACCATCAGGGTCTGTTGAACCCTCAGCCCATGCACTGCCAACTACTTGACCTTTGTTGCCGATTGATAACTTACTAGAAGCCGCTTGTGCGGTTCCTTGTACAATTACATCAGCTTTGTCAATAACAGTTTTTCCATCAGAACTTCCTTGTACAGCATCTGTATGTACATACGCTGTTGCAGGAGAGTTCTTCAGTTTTACATGAACGATGTCACCATTATCTTGTTTAAGAGCAAGAACTTGCCCCGGTAATACAAAATAGGCGGCATCTTTGTTTGAATTTCCAATTCTTCCGTGCCTATCATACTCAGCTTGTAATTCTAAGTCATCGCCTAAGGCTGTCCCGACTGTTTTGTTCATGTGAGTAGCAGAAATATCTGCCGCTACAATTACATTACGTCTTTGCCACTGATGACGTTGCTCAAGAAACTTGAATACAGGGTCATCAGTAGATGCTTTAGCGACTTTTGATAAGTACACAAAGAAAGGGGACTGCTGGGGTGCGAGTTCAGCAACTCGCTCACCGAAGTCAAAAAGTCTTCGGTTGTCATTAATGCTGACACCTTGCGGTGCTTGACCCGGAGTTACACTATACGGTGCATTCGGGTCACTTGAATAATCAGCCATTATTTAACCTCATTAGTCATTTTGTGTTAAAACGGATTCCTCTTATTGAGGTCCGATATCATGTCATCCATTATGCTGTCTGCGCTACTTCGAGAAGTAGCCTCGTTGCTAGACGGCATAACGCCCATTGGATTAGGAACACTTTGCGCTCTCTTTGTCTGCTCGAATTCCGGGCTAGGTCCACCTTGCGGTCTTCCGGGTACCGGGTTTGGAGCATTAGGATTAGCTTGTTGTCCATATTCCAATTGGTATAGCCTCCAAAGGTTGTCAATAGTGAGATTGTTTGGGTCTGACATCTTTGTGACAAAATCGGAAACTTGCTCAGAAGTTACTTGATGCTTCTCAGATAAGTAGTTACCTACATCATCCATCTGCCTTCTCATATCTTCTACTTGTTGCCGTTGTGCCTTCCTGTCCGTCTCAGCTTTCTGCATTTCTTCATGCTCTGCCTGAACGACAGCAGACTGATATTCGACATAAAGTCGATTATAGTCATCCATATTGTCTCGCCAATCATCCACATTATCCATGTACCGTGCACTCTCTGAAGTGGGGTCTGTAAATGCTTCCTCTCGATTGAAATCCCTTGGTTTGACAGGTTTATCAGGGGGTGGTGGAAATTCTGGTTGAGCTTCCTGCGTCTCTTCCTGTGTTACTTGTTGACCTTGGTTTTGCTGAAGAGCTCCTATCAGCTGTTGCTGTAGCTCATCATTCCTAGCCTTGGTCTCCTTTAACTCATTATTAGACTTGTCAGCTTGCGACTGCCAATAATTGTAACGAACTTGGTCATTATCAATCTTGTCAATCGGTCCTAGTTTCTCTGCCACCGCCTCGACAGACTCTGCTACATTGGGTTGTCCCTCTTGGGGAGCCTCTTGTTTAGGTGCAAAAGCCTTATCTTCTACTGTATTTCCTGTTCCGAAAATAGCATCTTCAACTGCGGAGTCAATTCCTTGAGTTTCCTGTGTTTCAGCCATATTTTCTCCTTTTAGTTTGAGTTCTTCCCAGTCGAAGAAGTATCTTTTGTTTCTTTAGAAGCCCTACGGACTTCGCTCGCTATCTGACTGGTAGCGTCATCAAGTCGTTTCTCAAATACTGTAGCCGAGGCACTTGCCTTATTCGACGTTTTATCTAAGTCGCCCTTAAATTTTTCTAATTCAGCTTTCTGCTTAGCGTGATATACTTCACGTTCTCTTGTTTGCAGGTCGCCTTCTAATTCTTTTATTTGCTCTTGAGACTGCTGTAACTGTTGTTGTAACTGGGCAATAGTATCTGTCCTTTGCATAACGCCTTCTATATCGAATACCTCTGTTTTCTTGAGAACCTCTTGCCTATCTATTATACCATTCTTAAAAGCGTCCATGTACATTTCAAGCTGTGCATACCTGTTGGACGGAAGTGTACTACCCGTTACAACAATTACATCATATTTTCCAATTGTTACATCATTTAAAACTTTGATTTCACCAGATTTGTCGTCAAACATTCTCTTATTTATCATATACTCTGACATCGCATTATTAGGCTGTATGATACGAATAAGCTTCTCTGCTTGGTATAATTCCTGTATAAAAGGAATAACAACCTGAGCAAGTCTTCGTAGACCAGCTTCAATATCCATAAGCTTACTTTTCATCTTTCTTTGACCAAATTCATCAAGTGATACTGTAGCTTTATAAGTTTGGGGAGCAACAGAACTATTCCCCATAGACATCTCGTATAAACCTAACTGATGGTCAATATCTTGCTTAGCATTATTCTCATTAGCGTATAATTCATTAGGCAGTGGAGTAGGTTGAACTGGTTGAGGAGCACCTTGGTCCATATCGACCTCAATAGCAACTCCCGGTTGAGCCCATTTCTGCTCAAATTCTCTCATATCAACACTGCCCGTAGGAACCAATATCTTGGTATTCGTGCTCGTAGTAGCATGAGCAATAATTAATGAGCGTGTCTTATTGATATATTCCTGCATATCCTTAACCATTCGTACATCTGATACAGGATAGGGTGTACGATTATGTAAATTCATAAAGAAAACAACAGGATAATGTTTAGTGGGTAAAACTCTTGAGTAAAGATAAGTATTCCCCATCATTACACATTGTTTAATACGTTGATTCTGTATCTCAACTACCTCAATAAATCCTCGTTCAACCAAGTCAGCATAGCTGACCTCTTGAATTGTGGGAGGCTGTAATGCCTGTAGTTGCTGTTGCATCTGCATTTCAGCCTGTTCGATTTGAGCATCGGTAGCTTGTTTTGCTTTCTCAAGCTCAATCTCGTATCTCTCGGGAATCATGTCCCCCATTTCAACAGCCTCAGACATAGATGCTTCTTTTTCGAGGAGTTGTACACCCAACTCTTCCTTCATCATCTCCATCTGAACACTTTGTCGGTCAACTAATTGCTGAACTTGGTTTTGATATTGCTGAGTATTCTTCTGGTGAGCGGCTTTGGCATTCTCTTCATTCGTGGTAGGTTCACCATTGATAAGCCAAGCCGGTTTTTGATACCATGCCTCGATTTGAGAGTCTTCTATTACATCTTCTCTATTAGACCATCTTTCATGAGTCCGAAGCATCCTCACTCTAATCTTCATATATCTTTCATAACCCCTGATGTATTCATCATCAACACCAAAGGTTGCTTGAGTTTTAGTCTCTATATCTTCGGGGAATATTGCTTCACCCCTATCTTCCCTAGTAGTTACTGGTCTATCAGTATACTGGTCAGATTCTGCATTTTTTATGGCTTGCTTATAAGATGGATACATCCTAAGAGCCTGTGCCTTTGTGTATAAACGACTGATTATAATGTTCTCAGCATCATCAACCATCCTATCTCGGCTATTCGGGTCGATATAAACGTCTAGTGGGTCTACATCCTTTACAAGGACATCACCTTTCCCGTCATCCGCTTCAGGATTAATATAAGCTAAAGCAACTCCCATACCAGTAGTATAGTAATCATCTACTACATTCCTCATAACAGTATCACCATCACTCTGTTGCCAAACATAATCTATCACTCCATTTAGAGACTGGGCGACTTTATTGTCGCTATCCTCTCTCGGTGATACTCTAAATGAGGGGCGATTACTGGTTAGCATAGCTTTTGCCGCTTCAACGGCAGGATGAATTCTGTTTACTACAATCGGAGCTTGACCACGAGCTTCCAGTACCTTTCTTTGTTCAGCAGTCCACTGCTTTCCAAGCCTGAATTCACGGTCTTCTTGTGCGTGTGTAGCCCAAGTATCCCTCTTATTGGAATAGGTCTTCCAAAGGTCTTGAGTCTCCTCTACGAACTTCTTTTCGTCTGGTTGGGTGTACTCCATTGAGGGCAAGTTAGTATCTAAATAGTCATCCAGTCAAGTACTTTATCTGACTTTATTACGATTTTTTCTGGGTCAAAATCATCTGCTTTTATCTTACAAGTATAGTGTCCATCAAGTGCCATGTATGTAGCATCCATAATATCATCGTTTTTTCCTTTAGGATAAGATAAAAACTCTTGTTGGGCTACCAAGTCTTCTGGTCTAAAGAAAAACTGCCCCTTTGCTAACATAGGCACAAGAGATATAAGTCTCTCACTCTTTCTACTTCTTGGTTTTACACCCTTCTCTAGACCGGGTATGTATAAATCTTCTTCAAACATCTGTTTCCTGACAGCCGCTCTTAGTGCTTCCTGATAAGCTACTGTCTCAACCTTCATTCTCTTGGGTCTATATTTTTTATATATCTCGATAACTTTATCTGGCTGTAGCGCAGGGCTGATTTTATCCCTGAACATATCAACGAGATATTTATTACCATCAGCGTCAACACCGATAGTAATAATGACGAAAAAGTCAGCACGAGCTGAAAGAGAAGAAGCAGGGTCAATTCCACAGTAAAGCTCGACCGGGATAATTGTCTTTTCTTCACCTTTATTCCGTACAAGACAATTCTGTCCATTAATCCTTTCGTGGTGGTAATGGTGTATTCTAATATATTCTGGTTTAAACGGTGCATTGTCTGGTGATTGAGCTTCATTCATATACTCCTGATAGAATCCGTTGGCATTCCCAACGCTTTCAAACTCCTGCTTAATTGCATGAATTCGTTTCATAGGGAATCTTTCATCCCAGATACTGTCTCCATTATCGTCAGTTATAGCATACCAGAGCACTTTCCACGATGGAGACTCCTTTGCCCAGTATAAAAAGCAATCCTCAGAAATTACTGTTCCTATCATAGCAATTCTTCCATCATCTGATAATGATGGTATCACAGCCTCAGTTATCCACTTCCTGTTTTTAGCACGAGCTTCTGGTGTGAAGGCATTCAGTTCAGACTCGAAATCATCAACAATAATAAGATTAGGACGAGTATCCCCTTCAATAAAGCCCCTAACTCTTTGACCTGTTCCAACTGCTATGATTCTGCTACCATTCCCAAGAATGATATCATTCCCAGTCCATCTTTGGGCTGTATCAGGACCCATGTCTCCAAAGAGTCGCTTGAAATTATCCGAATGTTGGAGATGGTATTTAATCCTCGATAGAAAGTTAATGCTTTGCGTTTGCGACTCGGATATGATAACAATAAACAAGTCCTCGTCCGATGGCTTAAATGCGACACGATATAAGGGTAATACTAATGAAGTGACGGTGCTTTTAGCCGTTCCCCGTGGGGCGGCAATCAAGACACGCTTATTATCGGGATTCCTTAACTCTCTATAGACTTCGCTATGAAATGGGGGAATCTCAGCCTTTAAAGCAGTTGGAAAGCATATTTTCCCAAATAACCCAAGATTTGTCTTAAGTTTCTTGAGGGCTTGTGTAGCCTCATATTGCTTCTCATAATCCATCGCCTTCCTTTTCTACCACCTCTTTTGCTGTAAGTTTATTCTCTTGAACATTAATCTCATCCAATAATTTCTTTGTTTGTACTGCTTCTAACTGATGAGTAGTAACTGTCTTGGTCTTCTCGTTCATACCGTGAAGGTCCATTAATTTCTCAGTTGCCCTCATAAGATTAGTAACATCTTTCTTATCAATAGCCATCTCTATAGCCTTGTCCATTAATGCTAGAGTATACTCCTTATCTTTGCCAGTATCCTCTAATAATGCCTCTAATTCACTTCTTACCATTCCTCTAAAAACCTCACTTTTCATATGGCGTTTCCATTTTCTATACTCTGATGGGGTTGTTGAACCCAAAGCCATATCTATTGATAGATTATAGTCCATTGTTTGAGCATAAGCCATTGCAAGATTCTTCATCTTATCCTGACCAGCTCTAACTTCCAGCTGAGACTTACCCGTCATTGTATGAGGGGTACTTCTCCCTTGTGCCTTTAATTTAGTAGTCTTATAGTGTGGTTGATACATAAAATAACCCCATGGAAACCTCAGATAGATACTTTTTCCACCTGTCTTCTCATGGGGATAATGTGTCTTCTTTATCACCAAAGCTACTAGATTATCGTCAGATAAGGCATATTCTCCCTGACGTACATCCTGCCAATACTTATACTCTATTCCCTGTTTGTCTGCCTCTTCTTTAGTATAGATACTGTAGTATACCTTTCCCGTCTTATGATTTATGGGTATCTGATACATAAATCAACCAACATCGTCAATCTTTCCTGTGTTAGCTAGTTTATCTACAGGCTTACCACTAAACATACTTCTAGCAAAATCTAGGATACTATCGTGCTTAGCAGGCTGTAATTTATTAATAAGCTGATGTGGTTTACCCCAGTGTGCATCATACTCATGAGTGCCCTTTTCGTCATATACAGCTTCTCCTCCACCATGTTTCAGTAAGTCTGTAGCGTGTTTTCCGGCAAATCCAATTAAACCTTCGTCTCTATATTGAGCAACATGAGGAAGTTCTTCTCGTACAATTCTATCCATATCCCAATCTTTTAGATTTTCGGTCAATTTATCGGGTGCAAATATAGTATTACCTACAACAAAGGGTCTTCCCTGAGATAACCAACCCGGAGACCTTCTTACAGATACGCCTAAATCTCCAGCCATATCTGCTTGTTCAGAGCCAAATCTAGTGTTATCTCTCTTAACCTTACCTAAAATTTGCATTAAATTGAACATACACCCTCTTTATCCATACACGAGTCCATATAACACTTAATTCAATCAATAATTTCGAAATGTACCAAATCGTCGAAATTGTTATCTTTAGTAGTTCTAGCAGACTCTTTAAGACTTGAACCATTCCAGTCACCTCCCCATCTTACATTTACTCCCTGAGAAGCCGCTATCCCAAGTACAAACCCTCCGAGATAATGAAAATCATCTCTAGAGTCCCAATCTATAGGATAAGGAGCAATATCTACTGCTTTACCCTGAACGTGCTTTCCAAACTTTGTTTTACTTTTACCCTGTGCAACCAGTTCATTCTGTCTTTCTTGGGAACGTAATCCCTCAATAACCGTAATATCGAAGTATTTAACTACCTCATTTAGCACATTCTGGAGTTTTGCGTCCACTCCCTTAAGTCTAGCCTTGCTTCTTTTACCGAATCTAGGCATCCTACTCCCCTTTTATTGGGGAAAAGAACTTCTTGGCACCTCGCTCCACCTGTCTCATGAACTTTGTCCAAAAGTCGAGCCTAGGGCGTCCTCGTTTACGTTTTTTTCGCATTATATCTCCTATATGTTATGAAACTCCACGATTGGCTGAAATCGGGGTCTAGTTTATCTTCCTTTACCTCTTTCCTCCAGCGTGAACCCTTCTCATCCCGTCCTCTAAAACGAGTAGCGTTAGAGAGATAGAGAACGTTAGGTATCAGAATCTGCTTCATTACGACCTTTAGCGGTCAAGCTTTTCCGCAGTTGACTATGGTAGTCTTTGACGGACCAATAGAAGGATTCTCGTCTCTTTTGAGCACTAAAACCATTAATTTTCTCCATCTCTTTGTAGAGTAACTGGTAATCTAAATCACCAGTAGGTGTAATGTACTTAT
>TARA_R100001530_G_scaffold17855_1_pt1 | contig 16706 bp, 14 predicted proteins | sample TARA_R100001530 | Tara Oceans TARA_R100001530 (sample SAMEA2622166) | marine metagenome | biome: marine biome (ENVO:00000447); feature: mesopelagic zone (ENVO:00000213) & marine oxygen minimum zone (ENVO:01000065); material: "saline water (ENVO:00002010), including plankton... | reverse complement strand
TAAAGCAGCCTGTAGGAAGATAAAGAACTCTCAAGTCGCACTAGAACTGCGGCTAAAAGGGTTTAGCTACAATAAGATTGCCGATACCATGGGGCTCTCTGCTGCGTACGCCCATAAACTCGTTGAAGACGAGCTTAGGCGTTGCCGCGAGATGACCGCCGAGACTCGGGACCAGATTAAAGAGCAAGAGCTGATGCGGCTCGACCGGCTTTTGGAACAAGCCAGGGAGCACCTTTTAAAAGGGTGGTGTACTAAAACCGCTAAAATCTTACTCGATATCCAATCCAGACGAACCCTTTATCTCGGGCTCGATGACGCTGTTTCGAGAGTCGAGATTTCTACCATCGATAAGCTGTCCGATAATGAGATTAGGGACCGCGCCATGGAATTGCTGCAGGTTGAAGTATTGTCTCAACCTGAGACAGAGCATTGAGATGGAGCCCTGGAAGCGAGTTACTACCGGCGACCCTGTAATTGAAGAATTGCAGGACAACGCCGAACCTATAATGAAGCGCGTTGAGGGGGCGTTTTTGCTGGATGGTGTTTTAATTAAAAAACAAACCATCGGAACCTCGCCTGTTGTGGTCAACCATGGTCTCGGAAGACCTCCACAAGGGTTCATTGTGATAAGAAGAAGAGCCAATCAGCAGGTTTGGGACTTACAGGATATTAATAAAAATACCTCTCAGACGCTGGTGTTAATTGCTGGCGGTGATGTTGAAATAGACTTGTGGGTGTTTTGATGGCGCTACAAAAGCAAATGTACTCTATCCCGTTTACGGGAGGTCTGGACGAAAAGGCATCGGATAAGCACCTCCAGCCTCCGAAACTCGATATTTGCGACAATGGCAAGTTCAGTAAAAATGGGCAGGTGCAGAAGCGGAATGGGTTTACCAGGCTAGCCAACACAAGCTTTATTGGCGGTTCGGCAAGTACTGTCGGTGCGTCCGTTCAGTGCGCTAGCTACCGAGATGAAAAGCTTATCTTCGATGGGAACAATGCTTACACCCGGTCTGCCAGTGGAACGTGGGTGGACAAAGGGCGCATAACCGGCTGCACCTTCAAAGACACCACTGCTTTTAATAATGACGCCATGACGAGCGGCCAACTGGCTGCAGCATCAGCAAATGGCTATCGCGTGGAGTCATGGGCAGAGACAGATACGGACACCGCAATTGTCCCCTTTCTGGCGACTAGCATAACTTATCAGATTTACACGCGAGTAGTTGATGAAGCTACCGGCGTTGTGGTGGTCCCTAAGACAAGGATTACCCCCGCTGCTGGCATTGTTGTGACTAAAGCTCATGCCCAAAATGACGATAGCAATTACCTGAACCCCCAAGTTCAAGCGGTGACGATGGGGGATTATGTATTTGTCCTTTTTTGCGACTGTCAGCAGCACGACCCGAAGGTAAATGTAACATCGATTTCGGCAGGCAGTGGGACAATTCGGGTCAATTGCGATGCAGCACACAACTACCTTTATCAGGACGTAATCACGCTGGCGGGCAGCACAGGGTACGACGGCAATTATATTGTTACGGCAATTGACAGCGCAACAGGCTTTCAGGTTGCTGCCAGCTTTTCTGCTACTGGAACCGGAACCAGCACCGTAAAGCAGACCTACAGCAGTGGAATGGTAAACGGTGTTCACGCTATTGCGATTAACACTGCAAACGATATAGCGGCAGGGCTCACCCCCACTGCTTTGGCGAACTTCAATTCTCCGGCTTTTTATGTGAACGGGGTCTACCCTCTTTTTTCGGTCGCCTATGCGGATAACTCAACGACGAGCGCAGGGACCGAGAAGGCCGCTGTCTTCAGGTTTAATACTGCGCCAATTAATGATGCTGCCGCAACGGTTCCATCCTATCGACTCGATTACTTTGAAGAAGCCAGCGGAGTTTTTCAGGAATGGGAAGACACGCAGCCCGGATACCGAGGGAGAAATACCCCCATTCTCCCGGCTGACCGAGTGGCCTACTTTCAGGCTTCTAAGGCAGGGCATAGCGACACAGACAGAACCCTTAGCCATATCGCCTTGAACGCGATTGACGCCGACGACCGATTAATGATTGCGGCGACTTTCGAGGAGTCAGGGACTCCCACCAACCCCGAAGTCCGGGTGAAGATGTACACAGACTCATTGGGGACAACGGGTGCAGCGGTTACTGACCTTGCCCAAAGCTCTCAGTGCTTAATCTCGGGTAGCTTTTTAAAGCAGTTAACCGGGACAGATCTTCAATTTGTTTGGACGGGGCAAGCCATCACCGAGGGGAGTGCCGTTGCCCCAGACTCAGGGCAAGCGGCAGACCACGCACTCTGGAAAGGGGAGATCACCACCACTGGGACCGTTAAATCTCAGATAATCGTAAAGCACTTTACGACCCTCACATCCGACCTCTTTTCCTATAATGGGAAAATCTACTTCGGGGCGACCTACGCCATTACCCCAAATGCTTCTTTTTACTCTGGAGGCGGCGACTTTACGTTTGTGAACTTCCTTTCGTCTATCAATCTGATTAGCGATACGGATGGGAATATCATTGCGACAGGCGGCACAGGGCTCGCTGGCAATTGCGCTTCCACCGATTGGTTGCCAAATGCCGTAGACGACAGAACCATGTTCTGGAACGTCAGTCGAGTTACTGCGATTTCTGCGTCCAAGTTTTCCTTTGGGTCAGCTAGGTTTTCCGGGGTGTCCGAAGGCGGAAACGCTGTCTATCAGGCTAAAAGCATTTTCAACCCGTCCTATTCTGAGATTGACTTCCTCCCCGCTAGAAACCTCCCCACCGCCGAAGGCAGCGGCTCTCTTCTTTTGTGCGGTGGGCTCCTGTGGGAATACGGCGGCGACGCCATGAAAGAGAACGGCTTTCTTACCTATCCTCAGACTACGGATGTGATCACTAGTTACGCGATTACGGCAGTCGGAGACGCGGGAGGCGGCAGTAGCGTCTTCCAGATAAATACGACCACTCCCCACGGATTAGAGGTGGGTGACACGGTGCAGATTACAGGGACCAGTCACTACGACCAAGCCGACGCAGTGATAACCGTAATCGATAACGCCACTAACACTTTTACGATTGTAGATGCTTTTGTAGCTACTGATACCGGAGTGGTGGCTTTAACGGGCGGAGTTCTTGGCGTTGGCGCGTACACGTACAAGATCATCTATGAATGGGTTGGAGCCAATGGGGATATTCAAAGGTCGTACCCTTCCGATGGGGAGACCGCTGAAATAGATGCTGGAACAGTCACCGGGACAACTGGCCGCGTTCGATTAAAGGTTTACACGCCGCAGTGGACTCAAAAGTCACTAGCTAATGGGGTGAGCAATCCAACGATTGTTCTCTATAGAACAGCTTTAGGAGGGTCTACCTTCTACAGGGCCGCAGCGGCACCAGTGGACTTTTCCGAAGCCGGGTCATCGTCAACGCAAACTTTGGACGATGGCTTAATTGGTAATTCGGCAATAGAGGACAACGAGCACATTTACTCGACCGGCGATGCTGGCGATGTCTTCGGGAATATAGCTCCTCCCTGCTCTACCGACATTGTAGTGCACAAAAACAGAGTGTTTTTGGCGATTAACGATGGCTCCGTTTGGTATTCAAAAAAGCTAGCCCCTAAGCGCGGAGTGGAATTCTCTGACCTTCAGGTGAAGCCGATTGAGAATTACGCGGCATCTATCGCTTGCATTGGAGCAGTCCGAGACTACGTGGTCGTCATCACCGCTGAAGACGCCTACTTCCTTGCCGGAGAAGGGCCTAATGCGGCAGGCATTGGCACCGACTTTTCCCCTCCTACGATTTTCTCCCGAGACTCCGGTGCTAATATCGGATGCGCTAGGACTAACTCCCCCGTTGGGTTTATCTACCGGGCGAAGGGGGGGATTTACCGTGTGACCCCGTCAATGCAAGTGGAGTGGATTGGGGCTCCGGTCGAAGACACGGTTGATAAGACAGACGTCACGAGGGCCGTTGTTAACGATAGCGAGGGAGAAATCTATTTCGGGCTGAATAGCACTACCAGTGGGATCCTTGTTTACAACTATGTGTTCAATGCTTGGTCAGCATGGAGACCAAGGTATGCCGCATTCAGTAGCAACATTACCCCTGAGGGCATGATGGTGCACAACGGGACTCTTAACTTTGCAATCCCGAGCGGCTATCTTCTGGAGCAAAACACTGGGTTTACCGACATTGGGAGTGGGACTTATGATTTCGGTCTTCTCGTTTCCACTCCATGGCTACGGTCAGAGCAGTTCCTGCACATGGTCAGGTTCTACAATATTCTTATCAGTGGGACGTTCAAATCTAACCACACCCTGAACTGCACCATTTACAGCAATTACGATGAATCGGTGACAGACAACCAGACTTTAGCGATTACCACCTCTACAGATGACCCGTACATCTTTAGGCAACACGTAGCGAATCAGAAGGCTAGGGCCATAAAAATAACCTTAAGCGATACCCCGTCCGCCGGAACTTTCGAAAGCTACCAGCTTGATGGGATTGCAGTAGAGTTTGGGGTGCGCCCAGGAACATTCAAACTTGGGACAACCAAGACGTTAGCGTAGGAGAGAGTAATGCCACTGACCCCTTTAAGCCAAGCTGAAATAGACGCGGCGCAAGCGAGTCGGAGAAAGAAAGAAGCGGCTGGCGGTGGCCACCCAGACTATCAAGGGAAGAACAAGGATAGCATTGTTCAGCAAACAGGGGATTATGCCTCAAACCCAGAGAACTGGAAGTACACCGGGAGCGCTGGCGACTTGGTGAAAAACTTTCTTGACCCTGCAGGATTGGTTTTTGACCGGCACAAAACTCAACAAATCTCTGGGACCAAAGCAGACCCAAGAGCGGCTGAAAATAGATACAACCAAAACATGGCTGAAGCCATGCGTGTTGTTGGAGATTTAAGGGGACAGTCGCCAGAGAACATAAGGCTCGGGCAACAATTGGATGCCATTGCGAAAATGTCTAGAGCCGGAGTTCGCTCTGGGACAGGTCCCTTGGGCATTGCATCAGGACTCGGGCAAACTGGCCGAGCCCAAGTAAGTTCGACTAAGGCGTCTGCTGCAGAAATCTTAAACGACGAACAAAAGATGACTGGTATCTTGAACGGACTGTATGGAGACGAAGAGCAGTACAAGTGGATTAGAGCTTTAGAAGAATCAAAACGATTAGGAACCATTACTGCGGTTAATCTTGGATTGCTTGCTGACGCCAAAGCGCGGATGGCGCAGAGAATCGCCACTGCGGGGGTCACGGGGGCGAAGGTATACGGCGATTGGGAGAGGCGACAGGATAGAAAAAACGCCACTGAAGAGCTTCGCCGAGAGAAAGACTTAGACGATCTGGATAGTTTTTACGGCATAGGGGACGCTACCGGCGCGGAGGCATTTCCTCCTGGGCCTGGGGAATTGGACTTATAAAATGGCAACAACAGTACCTGACATTGTAGCTAACCCGACCGGGGCAGCATTAGACTATGCGTTCGACTCGGGGGCAGACTCTATTGACGCACTGAACTATTACGTTGCACCCGACGCGGAGCACCCTAGACGGGCGGAGGAGATAAACCGACTTCGCGCAATTGCGATGGGGCATCAGGAATCTCCCGGAGTTCGAATGCTAGGGGAGCGAATGAGGCAAGGGGCCGCGCAGTCATACGGCCTCGCCCAAAGTGCGGGGATACAAAACGCTGCGACACAGCAGCGATTGGCGCAAGGAGCTAGAGCGGGAGTTATGCGTCAAATGCCTCAAATAATGGATGCAGAAAGGCTTGCTGCCCAACAGCAGGCAGCAGGGGCACTCGCACAAGAAGAGTCAAGACGCCGCGCACTTGAAGAAGAAAAGCTTCAAGATTTCAAGAACAAAGAATTGCAGGGCGAAATTGATAAAATAAGCGCAATTGAGTCTAATCGAGAGGCGGAGGCGCAGTTCATGGCTGCTCTGGAATCAAAGGCTGCAAAGATTATAGGGGCCATGTTCTCTGACGAGAAACTCAAAGAGAACATAACCCCAGCCGGTCGAGAGACTAGGAAGTTCATCGATTCGCTCGCCCCCAAGTCGTTCAACTACAAAGGGGCTGACCCAGGACAGCAACAACTCGGAGTCTTGGCTAACGACACCTCCCCGGAGGTTGTTAGCAATTTAGGCACTGAGCAAGACCCTATTCTGGGATTTGAGCAGCAAAAAGTAACTCCAGCATTGCTCGCATCCGTTGGCCAATTAGGAGCGGAGAATAAAAAACTCCGAAACGCACTTGTAGACTTAGACGACAAGCTTAATGCAATGACCGGTGATAAGCGCGGGGCAGTGCAAGAACATGAGAGGCGCTTTGAACCTAGCGACGAGTGGGGGGTTCTTAAGGATTTTGAAAAGTCGCAATTTAGGAAGCCTGTAAGCCGTGATACTTCTGGCGGTTTAGGAGGAGCGGGGATTGCTGACCCTGCGCTCCATCCCCTCACCGCCAAGGCCAGAAAAGATATGCGCGGGGCTATGCAGGAATGGGAGATGCAGCCATCCGGCGCTATCCAGGCATTTGAAGCCGAGCCGATGCCAATAAGGGACCGCATTGGCGAAGAAGCTCAGGCAAACATTCTAGCCGCTCAAGAAGACCAGATGATGAAAGCACTTGAGGAAAGCTTTAGGCGCGACCAGCGAAGGAAGGGTTACTAAGATGGCGAATGGAGATGAAGCCGCGATTGCAGCACTTGAGGCAGAGCTTGGGCTCGGTCCCGCCACAGAGGAAGGGCTAGCGCAGGAGGAAGCGCAGGTGACTGAAGACGCCAGAATTCAGGCGGCTATAGAGCAAGATCGGGCCACTCGTCAGCACCCCTTTTCGGAGTTTATGTTCGGCACCCCTGAACACCAAGCAGCAATGGAAGCAGAGCGAAAGTTAAAGTCAGAAACATCGTTCATGGACCAGCTTCTTAGGAGCAGCGATTATAATAGAGGAAGGCGAGAACGATTAGCGGCAGAGCGTGGAGAAACCGAAGCTCCCCCTGAACCTGCAGCAGACCCTGGCGTGGAAACTGGCGCGGGGTGGAAGGCTGAACTCGACCCTGAAAAACTTGCCAAAGAGAAATCAACCGAAGAAGACTATTTGAGCGGCATTAACCGCCAAATCTGGATGCAGGGGCAGATTGGCAAGAAACTAGGTCAGATTGGGGACAAACAAGCAGAACTAATCGGGCTAAAAGCTGATTACGGTGCAGGCTTCCCTGAAACTTTGGCCGATGCCAAATTGCGAATCCAGCAAAAATACGTGAAGGACACGCAAGCTTATCAAGCACGATTCGACACTAACATGGAAGAAGCGGAGCTTATGGCTCAATACCCTGGAGCTTCCATGGACCAAATTCGACTTTGGAAAAGGCAGATGGAGTTCGACCCCCATCGCGTTGGGTTCTCCCCCGAAGCAGCAAAGGACATGCTGCGAAGAAAAGCCACTGCCATGAAGAACCTCGCCAGGGCTGAAGAGATTGACCCCAACAGGGCATTCGGTGGCGTCACTTCTCAAATTTTGGCAGGCTTGGCCATAGGCCTCGGAGCGTGGGCATCTTCAAAAAGCGGGAGACCTAACACCGCATTAGACCTTTATAAGCATGCCATCTCTACTGACATCCTGGCGCAAAAAGAAAAGTTCAGTCATGCGCGGGGGGCCCCTGCCCGAGAAAGAAGCCAATACGCCTTTTGGATGAATCGCTACGATAATGAGCGAGTGGCGACACTCGGAACCGCAGTGGCCCAATATGGAGCCGCCGCCAACACCATTCAAAAAGAAATCGCCCAACTAAAAGGTGGTGTACAAAAAGACCAAGCCCTCGCTATTCAAGGTCAGTTAATGTCGCAAAAAAATAAGCTTCAAATGGAATTAGCGAAAGCGGCTATGGAGGCAGAACGAGCGCAGAACTCGGAGGTTAATGACCTTGACGGTAAGCCCATCAGATACACCGGACCAGCTAAGTATAATGTTAAAATCCGTAATGACCTTGCAGAAACAGGAAGAAAGAGTCACCAGGCAACCGGTGCGCTTGAGCAATACAGACAAGCATGGAAAGAAGTCGGTTTGTCAGCGATGAAGCCAACCGACAAAAGGGCTAAGTTAGACGCTGCGCTTCAGGCCCTTATCGCTCGCTTGGGGGATGTTTGGGATAAAGGGGTTCTTCAGGAATTTGAATGGGAGCAGTTAAATGACATGCTTCCGGGTTCTAGTTGGCCGGTGTTTGAAAGGTTCGGCCCAGACCGAGTAGAAGCTGTTTTGGACGAACTGCAAAAGAGTTTCGCTGGTGCGCTTAATGCCCATGTAGACTCTTTGTCTAATTACCAGCGCCAAACGGGCGGCTTCAAGGGAGATGTCGTTAGCACCGGAGAGCAGGGGGCGGCGGCCCAACAAGGTGTTCTCAACGACAAGCAGAAGGCAGCTTTGGCCAGGTTCAGGAAGAAAAAATTTATTACAGACTCATCCAATTGGAAGACCCGCAAAGAGCGAGAGAAGCAATAGTAGATGGCTAGCTTAATCAAAAAAGGTACACGGGAAGTTGTCGAGGTCGCTCCGGGCGATGTTTACAAGTATCTCTCTTCGGGAGAGTTTAATTTCCCGTCTGAGTTGGTTAGTGACGGACGCCTTGAAATGGTGTCTGACAGTGGCGAAATCGTAAAGGTTGCTTTAGGCGATGTCCAAGATGCTTTCCGGCATGGGTACAATTTAGAAAGCGGAGCCTCCCGACAAGGGAGAGAATTAAAAAAAGAATATAGCGGCTTTCTCCCCGGCTTAACTTCCGCAGCCCTTGGTGCGGCCAAAGGTCTAACCTTCGGTGTTTCCTCTGCCATCCTGGATAAGATGGGTGTCGATGTCGAAATGTATGAAGCTTTTCGACCCGATGAGTTTGTAGGGGGTGAGGTAGTAGGGGGTATTGCCGGACTCATGGGGACAGGTCCCGCCGGGTTGGCTGTCCGAGGTGGCGCTAAATTAGCCGCAAAAGGGGCCGCTGGGGCTACCGCTAAAATGGCCGAGAAGACCTTCGGTCAAAGGTTAATGAAGAAGGCTCTAGCCGGAAGTGTTGAAGGGGCTATCGACGGGGCTCTTTACGGGACCGGCGAAGCAATCCATCAGATAGGGCTGGGGAAGGCAGAGCTAACAGGGGAAACCCTGGCTTCCACCATAGGAACCGGCGCAGGGCTAGGGCTAGTATTCGGTGGTGGTATCGGGTTCGCTAGCGTTCCCGTTATGGAGGGGATTCGAAATTACGCAGCCCCCGCAGTGAAGGCCATTGCGAAGTCTATGCCCGTAACGCTGCCCACAACGATTACGAGCGCCGAGGGTTTTTTTAGGCGAATCTCGAAAGATGCCGGGTACGAATCTCTCGGGCCGATGCTCAAAGACGAAAGGCTAATTAGTAAAAAGTGGACTGACGAGGAGATTGACGTCGCCAAAGCATGGCTGATGGATACCAAGGTTGTCGGAGAGGGAGGGGAACTTGTTTCTCCCATCCAAGCCGGTGAAACCTGGGAAGAGATAGCTCATAAACTCGGGCTAAAAAGAGATGAGGTTGGCCAACAGCTTGGAGAGTTTACGCGCCGGATAGAAGAAGTTGCTCCTGAAGGATTCGGGTTAGACCCAGAGGAGCTATTAAAGCGCCTGAAAGAGCTTAGAAGGGAGAGACTAAAAGCTAACCCAGCACTAAGCAAAGGACTTCAGGAAGCTGGATTCGAAGCGGAAACGACAGTTAAAAGAATTGCTTTAGCGAACGACCTTGAGCGAAATTTAATGCTGGACGCCACGTATGGCACAGACAGAACTCTTAAGAGGATTGAGGCCTACGCCGAAAATACTGGTCGAAATATCGACGAGATTATAGCGGAAGCCAAGAGGCACCGGGAAGCATCTAAGGTGCCTGACGATTTGGACCTGGATTTTGGAAGAGAAAAAGTCGCCCCAGAAGAGATACTGGAAACAGAGGCTGCGGTAGGAAGGCTTGGTGAAGATCTGGACGACGCTTTGGGTGCGTCACGCGGTTTGTCGCCAATGGAAGACTTGGTGGCTGACCTAAAGGATGACATCTACCGGATGCACCCGTCCGAAATTGACGCTCTCTATGGGAAAACAAAAGGCATTCACAAAATATCCACAGTCAATGGCCACAACACCAAAAGGTCTTATTGGGACAAGTCCAGGTTCGACAGACTTGCAGCAAGCGAAATCCCCGACTACGCAAAAAAAGTAGGGGCTATTTGGCGTGATGTATTGGATGAGTCCTCAGATGAGATTATCCAGAATTGGCGCAGATGGGGTGAACTCGGAGAAGATGTCATTGGGGATATGGACATCGACACATTTAGACGCCTTAAGAAAGAATACGGTTATGCCGACACCTTCCACACTATCGCGAAGGATAGGGCTGCCCGGTCTACGGTAAACAGCCAAACCTCCATGAGCGGCCTATTGATGACCACCGCAGGCACAATGATGGGCCTCGCAGGGGGTGGACCGTGGGGAGGAATGGTCGGCGCGACTATTGGCGCAGCCACCACAAAGTATCTCAAAGAGAACGGAACTTCACTAACCCATGCAGGAGCCCGGTTCCTTTCCAAACTCGCTTCAGTTCGAAACGGTAAAATTGACGACATCGCAAAAAGAGCGTCTTCCGTCGTAAAGGGGACCGCTAAACGAACGCAAGAAATAGGATTGCCGGTCAGTCTTAAAGCTTTAACCGCTCTTAGCTTCACCGGAGCCCCACCGCAGGGAGACACTAAAGCCGAAGTGATGTTGAGTTTAGTTGACCAAATTGAGTCAGTTGCCGGGAACCCTCAAATGTTCGCCACGATGGTAGAAGCAGAATTGCAGGATTTAAAGGTTGTCGCTCCGCTAGTCGCTCAAGAGACAATGAAGACCAAGGTTAGAGGGATGCAGTTTCTAAGCGAGAAGTCCCCCAAGAGAAGCGGGAGCTACAGCAACTACCAGCCCAAGCTTTACCAGAAGACCGAGATAGACCCGCTGGCCATGTCCCAATTTGGGAGGTACCTCACTGCGGTAATGGATTACACCGGGACAGTGTTTGACGACTTGGCAGATGGCACCTTGATGCAAGAAACTATTGAGGTTGGAGAGAAAGTTTACCCGGAGATTCTTAGGGAAATAAGAACTGTCATGGCTAAGGGTTTAGCCGGTGAAGATAAAGCTTACGATAATTCTTTTATGGCGAACCTCAACACCCTCTTCGGAGAAGGTGTTGTCCCGTATCAGAGCCCTGATTTTATGCGGAGACAGCAAATGCAATACAAGGTAGAATCCGAAGGGTCGATGGCTGGGGTTAAGCCATCTTCTGCCGCTCAGGGACCAGTCGCGTTAAATACAGAAACCGCAATGGAAGCGGTCGATTCTAACTTAAAGAGAGGATAGCCACCGTGCATACTATTAATTATCAAAATACCTACGCTAGCGCGTTAACTGACGAACAGGTGATGGACCTTACGGTCGTCACCAATCAAAAGCTTTCGCTTCATGCGATGACCACCGATGCTGACGGAGGTACGCTCACCACTTACTACGTTTTTATTGACCCCATTACCAAAGCCGAAACCGAAGTAACTTATGACACGACTGCGATGACGCAAAATAACTTGTTTGTTGTCGTCTATGATTACAAAGTTCCATTCCTCCGCGTGAAGTATACGAACGGCGGAACAGCGGGTGGGATTATCAGAGTAACCGGAACAACGGCGGAGTAGGAACATGGCAGATGCAACCATTAAAATCAGGGGTGGTGCTGGCAACGCTACACAAATTCAATCGAGGGATATCGACGCAGCGGCACCGACAGACGGGCAAGCGTTGGCTTGGAGTAATTCTGATTCGGAGTGGGAGCCAACTACGATAAGTGCAGGCTCTTCTGAGTGGACCGATACCGGAACCGTTCTTCACCCTACCGAGTCAACTTTGGATAACGTTGTGGTGGGAGGAACTACCACCGGAAACTCGGACATTGTTCTTGGGGTTGATGGGTCGGCGGTATTTAACGAACAGGGTGCGGCGGTCGATTTTAGAATTGAGAGCGACACGAAGCAGAACATGTTCATCGTCGATGGCTCCGAAAATAAAATTGGAATGGGGGATATTGCGGTCCCTCTCGATTTGCTGAACCTGAAAGGCTACACCCCAAATGTTCGGCTTAGTAATGATGATGAAACCGAATCGGGAGTCATCTTTGATGATTCAGCGCAACCGCTTTCTCAAAAAGCATCGATAATCTTCGATTCGGGGAATACCTCCGGCCTTACGAACGGCTTAAGTCTTATGACCTCGGGCGGCGTCGTTGCAATTACAGGAAGCATCAACCCCACTGCCTCTACCTCAGTCGTAGGGGTTGGAACTGCGTTTACCACCCAGCTAAGAGTTGGCGATAGAATAACGGTCTCAGGGGAAACGCGCACTATCGCGACAATTACGGATGACACTAATCTTACAGTTACCGCCGCGTTTACCGATACAGCGAACGACACTGCTGTAGAGATGGAGCGCCGAGCAATGCAAATCAGTTCAGCGGGGCTAGTGGGAATAGGAGTAAAGCCCAGCACGGCGGGTGAGACACTCGCGATTAACGGAGCCGCTGCATTTCTGGAACAACACAGCACGTTCGTTCCGTCAACAGTTAGCACCTACTCTAAGCTGTACTCTAAGAGAGAAGATGGACCTAGATTTGGCACTGCGTCAGCAGACCTTCTAAAGTCTTCTACTGAATATCTCCGCGTTGCGTATGATGCAGCCAATCCCGATTTTGAACTTGGGACTGGAGAGCTGACGGCTGAAGGCTGGTTCATGTGGCGCGGTGTCTCAGCTACTTCATTTGAGCTAATGTCGATCGGCCGTTGGAACGAAAGTGGCTTGGAATGTGTTTGGCTCGGAACTAATGATTCTTTTAAGATGTATATTGACGGCACGACTGTGATTAACACGGGGGCAAGCTCGTTTACCCCTACACTAAAGCAGTGGTATCACATTGCGTTTACTCGTGATGGAAGTGACGATTGCCGAATTTTTGTTGATGGGGCGCAGGTGGGTTCGACTGTAAACGACACAGGCACTATCACTGGAAACAATGCGACGGGTCTGAACGGTTTCAAAGTTGGAAACGATTCGGCGGGTACGTCCTCTTGGGATGGTTGGATTGATGAAGTGCGTATCTCCGATACCGCACGGTACACGTCCACCTTTACGCCACCAACGGCGGCGTTTACTACTGACGCCAACACAGTCGCGTTGTATCACATGGATGGCTCGGCAGGCGGCACAACGTTCACGGATTCCTCAGGAAATGGCCAAAACTTAACAGCGGTGAATGGCGCGACGACAGAAATCGGACAGGCTGAATTATACGCCTTCGACGGCTCAGGGAACTCGACTAAGATTTCCCCACACAATGCCGAGGGGGAATGGGAGTATTATTCCAAGAATGTCAACACCGGGAAGACGGTGCGTATCAATATGGAAGAAGCCATTCGAGACTTGGGAGAGTTGACGGGCAAAGATTATATTAAAAGAGGATAAGGTGTTATGAGGGGGCGGAGGTGGAACCGTTTTTGGAGTTCGGGGGAAATGGTGTCATTCTGGCTATGGTGCTTGCGGCTTTCAAAGCTTTGGAAGCTAGAGCATCTAAGAAAAATGGCTCTGTCTCGGCTCGGATTGAATCCATCGAGAAGAGCTTAGAAGTCCTAACGAATGAATTTAGAAGTTTTCGTCAAGAGGTAGCGGAGAGACAATTAAAAGAAGATATCATTAAGGAGATTAGTCATGAGCAGCAAACCGGGAGTTAAGACTTCGGAGTGGTGGCTAAGTTTAGCCGCCCTAATCACATCGGCACTTTTGTCGTCAGGTCTAGTAAGCAACAGCCTCGCGCTCCAGTGCATCGGTGGCGTTGCTACGCTTCTAACCGCTCTGGGGTACCAAGTATCCCGGTCCTTTGTGAAAACCTCCGAGAAGCGCTCTGAGGCGCTCATGGAGGCATCCAAGATGGGCGCGGGAAAGTCCCAGGACTAGAAGATGCGCTGCAGGCTGCGTCAACGCTTAAGGCAGGTCATGGGTCTATTTTGGCCGCTTTCAGCATGGACGACATTCGGGCTCGCGGTTCTCTTGGTCTTAGTTCTCGAATTTCTGACAATCTTCTGGTCGTAGGAGAGGGTTGGGTATCGAAGGATTGGAGGAGCACCCAAATCAACCATGGAGTCATGGCGGGTTTGAAGCTCCAATGGTAGCTAGCTATCCTTCCAATTCCAAAAATGGTCGATCCACCTCGCCCTCCGCCCCTCCCTTGAATCCACGTGTATACGCCCCCTGTACAAACCAATCCCTTTAAAACCTCCGACTTGGTCTGCTAGAACGTAGAGCTTCAGAATTCTTCGGTTAGATAATGTGCCGGTGGCGTAGGTTATATCTGACGCCACGCAAATCCCGTCTTCATTTGGGACGTGCTTTGACCGCTTTGCCCCGCCCACTTCGGCATTGTGCTTTTTGCATCGAATGCCCGATGTGACCTTAAGAGGGCCTGCGGCATCGCGGAGCTTTTGGAGGAGTTCAATATGTTTAGGGGACATCGTACCGAGGCCGCACTTGCAGCTTCAGAAGAATTCGTAGTCCATGAAGTTTTTTGAAAGTCTCTTCCCCATCCTCACCCTCCGAAAGCGGGGCCGGTAGCTTACGTGGAGGTATCTAATCAGCTATGCTAATAAGAACGCCACCGGACCCGCTTGAGAGTACAAGGTTAATTGCCTTTCGGCTACCCTTCTTCTTTTTCAATACTTTTCTGCAGCTCCTGGATTTTAGCCAGAACGGCAATGGTCAATTGGGTGGATGCCATTTCCGCTATCTCCTCTTCTTTCTGCTTGAGTTCGGTTTGAGCATCATCAAGCATGGCGAACATAGAGCTGATAACGTCAAGCATATTAAGCAAAGCCCAGGACAGAGCAGTGCAGCCGATTAAGGCCAGCATGGCGTCTGTTATAGGGTTGTGGGTAATTCGGATTACACCGAAAACAATAAGCAATGGGCTAAACCCTAATGCTAAAATAATACCTTTTCTTTTCATGGCAATTTCCTCTCTTCTGCCTCGTAGCTGATTTCGCAATTATCGTTACACGTGAAACGATTGTAATAGATTAAGCCATATAAGACCGCTTCGATGGCAATCTCTGCGCCCACCATCTTAGGGGTAATCTTCTTTACCGCTCTTATCTGAACCCCGGTACCAGCTACCGCTCCGGTATAGATCCCAGCCACTGCTAGGCAACAGTCTTTGCACCCATCCATTGACTCCCTGCCGTTGCAAAATGAGTCACCGTCAGCAGGTCCGTAAAGTTTGTTGGTAACCTTCGGTGGCTTCGGCGGAGCACACGAAAATGGGACTGCCCCAAATTGGTACACTGCCGAGTCATCCGTGCCTGCCACCAGTGCCGCAGGGTCAACCCCTATCGGATAGGTGGCTCCTTCATCGCAAACTAGAAGAGCGGTGTTCTCTCCTGGCTCAACGTCAAAGGTGGCGTTGGGTAGCTGCAACTCTTGCATCCCCATCGCACTAATGTACTTCTCTACTCTATTGGTCTTGACGCACTGAATTGTGCTGTCGCTATTTGCTACACAGATTTGGTCGTAACCTCCTCCGGAAGCCAGCCTCGTTGCCGCAGTCCCCACTAAGATTGCCGGAATTAAAAATCCTTTAAATCCTACCCCGTTTTCTTTTTTCATTTTGTTGCTCCTCAGGACTCATGAATGCGCCCCTCGTTTAGTAGTTTGTTTATTCCCTCTATTTCCCCCAAGGGGGTGCTATTTTTACCGCTAACTTGCCTTACTCTCGGTTTCTTTCTATCATCGCGTCTCCATTCCAGCTTTATGCAGTTGCTTGGGTTAGTGAACTTCTCAAGCAATATCCTCTCCGGCTTCGGTGGCCATCTATTCGCTTTGCATTGAACCACCACAAACCACTCTGGCGCGATGCCAACAATATCCCATTCGCCTAAGCTTGCCGCTGACCGGCAGCATTTGAACCCAACGGATTCTAAGAGGCGCATAGCCTCATGCTCGATTCTGTTTCCCTTAGCCTTCGTATTCACGCCCACTCCCAAAAAAACCCTCGGGCAGCACATTGGGGGAGAAACCGCATTTGTCTTCCAATGCGGATACTACCCGAGGGTTCCTCTTATCCAGCCGCGCAGGTTTGCACGACTTGACAAATTGAAATTAGAACCACTGCTGCTATCATCCACTCTTCGGGTGTAATCCCTTTTCCCATCTCATCCCGCCTCCTCTGATCAGCCCCTCCTAGAGTATCTCGGGCAATTCTCCGCTTTAGTCTTCTGTTCGTCAAGACTCAGAGAAGTGCTGTAGCGGGTGCATAGCCATCCCCCTTCTTCCAATGGCCGGGAGAATTCGCAGGTCCGGCAGTTCTTTTGCTGGACCGGTTCCCCCTGATGACAAATCCCATAATGAGAACACCACTTGCACAGATAATAATCTGGACGCTCCGAGAACCGAGGAGGTGGCTCATTCGCGAAGATAACACGCTCCGCCTTCTCCTGAAGCTCCCCTGCGAAATACTTGTCGTAATGGATTCGCTCTAGGTAATAGCGGTCATCGTCTTTGCACACGGCAATGTAGACCGCTCTCGTCATTCCCGACTTGTGCATGTAGCTCTGCATTTGAGC
>TARA_R100001530_G_scaffold116916_1_pt1 | contig 16850 bp, 14 predicted proteins | sample TARA_R100001530 | Tara Oceans TARA_R100001530 (sample SAMEA2622166) | marine metagenome | biome: marine biome (ENVO:00000447); feature: mesopelagic zone (ENVO:00000213) & marine oxygen minimum zone (ENVO:01000065); material: "saline water (ENVO:00002010), including plankton... | reverse complement strand
GAAATTTTGGTTAGCTTTTGCTTTATTATAAAATGTGTAACTTTAGTTCACAAAGTTACACAAAGTGTAACTTTATTACTTACAAATGATACTAAAAAAAAGACAAACAATTGTAATTACTCTGTCACCAACCTAACCACTCTTTTTTAAAGCTCACACACATCCTAAATATATGAACTATACTATTACAAGGGAGGTTTAAAAAGGATGAAATCTGAAAAAGGAGTAGCTGGTTTGAATGTTCTATTAAGTGTTGTTACACTTCTTTTCGTTATTGGGCTAATCGTAATGGTTTTCGCATTAATGGGGGGAGAATTACAGGATGCCACTGATGATGTAACTGCCATTGATGTTATAAATGATACTACTGTTAGTATTTCTGGAGTAACTGATTGGTTTCCAATAATAATTGTGATAACTGCAATGGTCGTATTAATCTTGCTAACTGTTATAATCATAACAGCTATCAGGGGAAGTGGACTTGTTGCAGGTGCATAAAGAATAGTTACTGCCGAAGAAAACTTAATTGACACTTCGGATAAACCCTATTATTTTTTTTTTCTTTCTTTTTTTTTAACCCTTACTAGAAGTCACAAACACATTTTTCTTCTATCAGGAAGCTTCCTATGGATTGTTTTTACAAGGGAAACTCCAAATTACTCTCTTCCTATCCATAATGAAGCAAAACTTCCTATGGCAACTGCGACAACAAAGGCAAAAGTAACTCCTGAAATCACATCTCCAACCCAGAATAATAATCCAATGATAAAGGTTGCAAACCCTCCTATTGCTAAAGCTCCACTAAAATCTCTTTTTGAGAAGTAAAATCCAACTGCAAAGATAATATAGATTGATATAAGAAGCATATTACTAAACCAACTGTTTGTTACTAAGTTTAGATAATTAAACATTCCTCCTAATCCGTCTGTGAAGTTTATTGTTGTAGGCATTTCATAAGGCATTTTAGATTGTTACTCCTATTGTTTGTTTTATCTTCATTTTATGTTTTTCAGTTAATTTTTTTCTCATTCTTAAACCCCTCGCTTTACTAAAGACCATATACCAAATACAATAGTTAAGATTATTAAAACATTTATGATATTCATTACAATCGCTGGAATTCCCAAAACATTCACCATAATGTTTGAGAATATTGAGAATGGAAGGAATATGAATGTTGCCATACTTCTTGCCAAGTTAAACATTCCAACCGATAATAAACCTAAGATGTCTAATATGTCACTAAATATATTTCCTTCTCCTAAGCTTTCAAAGGTTTCTTGCCATCCTGCTCCTATTATTTGTGTATTTGCTAAAGTTGAATTAATAGATTCCAAGTCAATCCTTTCATCTATTATTGTTGTATCCTTTGTATAATTTCCTGCAAAAAGTATAACAATTGACAAAAGGATAAAAGCAAATAAAGTAATGACTATAAAAGAGTTCAATAATCTTGGAAAACTATTTCCTGCCATTAGATGCTCCTCCTTGTGCTTAATTTCCAGACAATCAATCCACCTGCTGATACAACCCACATTATTAGGTAGAAGTCCATATCAATCAATTTAGTTATTGAAGCTATTAATAATCCTAAGATTAAAAAAGCAATTGTCCATCCTCCAGATGAAATTGCAATTAATCCAAGAGTTAAAACAAGTAATGCTCCTAAGAATAGTCCTAATGTTCCAAAGTATTGAAACCCACTTTCATTCATATCTACCCAAACACTTGTAACAAAACCATCATTGTGTCTTGCAACTGCATAATATGTTTGGTTTCCATAACTCAAGGGAATAATTACTTCAATTTCTCCTGTCTTTGCAACTACACTATCTGAAGCAACTAATGTATCTGGAGAGTTTATTACATTTGAATAAGTGTAAACATCTAATTCCATTGTTCCTGTATCTTCAAGATTAAAAGTAAGAGTAACAGTTCTATTTCCACTATCAGAATTTAAATCATAAGTTCCTTCTGGAAGAGCATCAAACTCGGTATCCCATTGTCCACCTTCAGCACCTTTTTGAAGAGTAATTCTACAAGGGGTTTCAATACATTTTGCATTATATTCTCCACTTTCAAATTCAAATGCTCCAGCATCAGTAACCAAAAACTTGTAGATTACATCTTCCTCAACTAAATGGAAATGACACTCTCCATTATTGTCAAGCTGACATCTTTCAGCTTCTTTAAAAATCCCTTCCCCTATAAACTTTCGGTATAAAATTACAACAGCTTCTCTATGAATTAAATAATTTTCATCATAATATTTGAATAAGAATGTTGAGCTATCATCTAATAATAATTCCCTTATAGTTATGTTTCTATCTGTCCAATTATCTAAAGCATAAGTATCTAATGATAAATTTCCATTATCAAGATACCAGAATTCTTGAACATAATCATCTGTTTCATAACCAAGAACAGTATCCATTCTATAATCAGAGTAATTCAAAATTCCATCAGGAATACAAATGCTTCCACTTACTGTGGTGAATGTTTTATTATATTCCCAATATAACTCTGGGTCGCCCAAACTTATTATCTGAACTTCTGCTTCAATATTTGTGGTTCTATTTGTTAAATTCATTGTTGTATCTGTTCCTTCATCATTCAAATCATAATGAAATATTATATTTGGGTAAGCAGAACAATCATCTATCTCAACAGAATAAACTATTTGAGATTGGTTTTCTGCTGTATAATTTTCTTCCCAATAAGAATTTCCTTCAATTGTATATTTCCAATACCAGATTACATTTCTTCCAGTTGAGTTTCCACTTCCATCAGGAATTGTTAATTCTTTTTCAAAGCTATAAGAACTAACTCCTGCTTGAGAAGTATCAGCTAAATAATCTATTCCATCATAAACAAGATAAGCTTCTGCATCATATAAATCTGTCATATTAATAGTAAGATTAAAGTCAATTACTGCTCCTTCTGTTGTTGTATTTACACTTGAAGATTGTGATGGAGTGTGATGGAATATATAAAATGGATTTCTATTTGAAGTTGTTTGATTAGATAAATCAACTGCATAAACAGTTAGATTATGGTATCCATCTGAAGAAACCTCCACACTATCTGAAGAACCACTACAATTTAATAAGTCACCTTCTGCTGATGTAGAAAATTCTAAATCAGAATATTCTACAATTCCTTCATTATCTGAATGGAATGTGAAAGGTATTAAACAATTATCTCCATCTATGGAACAACCTGAACAATCACAAGCTCCCCCATTCAAAGCAGTATTTATTGCAGAAGAAAAATTAACTGTTGTTTCACCAGTTACATTTAATTCACCTGTATAATTCCATTCATAATTTCCATCAGGAGTTCCAACTTCTAACCAAGCATCTATTGGGTATCTGAAAAGTTCCAGTTTATAAACCATTTCTTTATTTGCATCATCTGTATAACTACTTAAATAATCAGTATAAACTTCATTAGCAGAAATATCTGAATGTAAGTTCAAATAGTAAACCCCATTAGTGCCAAGAGTATCTCCATAATATTCAAGCAATACTCTTACTTCTTCATTAATCAGAGGAGGATTAGTAAACTCAACACTTTCCCAATTCTGATTTGGTGTAGTTCCTGTCAATGCAGTTGCAGAACCCCAATTAACTTCTTGTATGATAGTATCACTTAAATTTCTAACTCTAAAGTAAACATCTAAATCTGGAGAACCTTGTTTTCCTATTTTGAAAGAAACATTTTTTATATGAACATTATTCATAAGAGTTGCATCCCTTTTTGTTCCTGCTCTATCTTTAAGATTTAATCTTAATACAGAGGATATTCCTCCAGCATTTTGTGAAACTGATTCTTCAACTAAATAACCACTCAAAACAGCATTAGCATTAGCAATAGAATTATTTAGAGGAACACTTAAATATCTTGTGAAGTTTTCGCTTCCAGTAAAAGTTAAGTTTTCATTTTCTAAACTATTATTAAAGTTATCACTTTCCCATCCAAAAGTTCTTCCTTCTTCATCTAATTGATACCAACACTCATCAATATTTGTATCGCTTATAGAATAAGTGAAATTTAAAGTTATAGGCAAACTATCTGTTGATTGATTTGGATTTGTTAAATTAACTGATACGGCAGGGTAGGTTATATCTACAATGAAATTTATACTTGTAGAGTTCACATAGTTAAGAGTGTCATTAACATAAGCAATCATTGTTATATTATCTTCTGGGAAACTATAATTCATTGCAGAAGTATAAGTTACATTTGTAAGTCCATTAAAGAACCAAACAGTATCAACACCAACATCAGCATCACTTGTAGATATGTTTACAAATAATTCTGTTAAAGCATAATATGTTGCATCCACAGGAGAAATTATTGAAATTGTTGGAGCTGTTGTATCTGTAATAAATGTTACCGAACTTTTATTAATGAATGCAACACTATCATTAACCCAGAACATCCAAGTGTTTGAACCTTCACTTGAACTTAATCCAGTAACATTATTTCCACAAGTTACTGAATTGTTTGTAACTCCTAAGTCAGTTGAATACCAACAGTTATGAGGATTAGTTTCTACAATACTAAAGTTCATTGCAGTTATTGTTTGATTGTAAGATGTGTTCAAAGGATAAAGGATTGCTCCTTCTGGTTCTGTTATATCATAAGTCATTTGATATGTAGATGTATCAAATACATTTCCAACAACATCTACTACTCTAAAGAACCATTTGTAAACTGTTTCTTCATAAAGTGTATAGAAGAAACCAAAGAAGATTTCAGTTGCACTATAACCTTCAATAGTTGTCTGATTGATTATATTATCAGTTTCATTTAAGACAAAGAAAGTTACATTCTCAATTCCAACATCATCACTTGCATTAATTGTGAAGTTTGTATCATCTACTTTTGTATAACTATCATTAGCTGGTGAAGTTCCACTTCCACCACCTCCTCCACCTTCAGCAACTGGAGGAGTTGTATCTTGTGTAAATGTTACTGTCGTTGTATTTTCATTTCCAGCTAAATCTTTAATATAAATAATCCATGTGTTACTTCCAGTTGCTGAAGAAACATTTGTGAAATTATCTCCACAAGAATTTGTTGAGGAGTTTGTTGCTCCTCCATCTACACTATACCAAGTAACATCACAATTAGTTTCAACATAAGTATAATTGAAATCCTCAACATCATAATCATATAATCCACTTTCAGCAGGGTAATCAATTGCGATTATTGGATATGTTAAATCAACATTGAAGGTATTGCTATCAGAACTTTCATGTCCAAGAGTATCATTCATATAAACTGTCCAAGTATTTGAACCCTCACTTGCTGTTAGTGATGTCCAATTTTGTCCACAACTTGCTGGTGAAGAATTTGTAACTCCAGCATCAAGTGAATACCAAGCACTATCACAATTAAGTTCTGTGTAAGTATAATCTAAATCCAAAGTATCTGTATCATACCAAGCACTTTCAACTGGATAAACAACATCAACTACTGGGGATGTTGTATCTAATTCTAAACTTTCATTCTGACAGATTGTATTTAATCCTGCAAAAATTGGGTCAAGTATCCATTTCCCATCTTTTTCTATATAAGTTCCTTTCTTAACTTTCAATACTACTGTATCCCCTATTTGTTGATAATTAACATCAAATCCTGCTTGTTCCATATCATCAAATCTCCAATAATAATTTCTTCCTTCATCTACAACTCTTGTAACTCCTCTATCTGTAAGTAGAACTAATTTAGTATCTGGAGATTGAAGGACAATCTCAAAGTATTTATCTTTACCTTTATCTAAAGCATCAATAGTCCAAGTTGTTTTATAGTGTTTTTCATCTATCCATTCATCTATTGTTTCAAGATTTAATGTTTCAGTATCTACTTCCTTTCCTCCTTTATCTTCTTTAACTTTAACAGTTCTATCAACAGTTATGTTTTTCTGTTTATCTTTTTTATCCTTATATTTGAATTTAGTTTTCTTTTCACTTTCTTTTTCAGGTTTAGCTTTATCCTTAATCTTTGGAGAACCTTCTAAACTATCTCTTGCACACATCTCTAAGACATTATCTCCTTCATTCAATGTAATCAAATCCGTTTGCCAGAAAGTATCAACAGTTAAGTTTCCTGTGAAGTTTGTATAGATTATTTCTCCAGTTGCATTGTAAACTGTTACATTAGTTGCATCAAGATAAGGGTCATAAACTGAAACATTCATCTGATAAGGAGATGAAGAAACCAAAGGAGTTCCTTGAGGAGCATACCAAGTTAATACTGGATGTGTTCCATCCTGAACTATTGTTCTGTTCTCACTATATCCAACTTGATTGTATTTATCTGTTGCACTATAAAACCAGATGTATTCATCTTCAACACTTATATTATAAACAATTCCTAACTCAAAATTTGTAGGTTCTCCAACAAAATTATTGTTCTCTGAATAATATAAATCTCCACTTGAATTATAAAGGAATAAAGTTGCATTAATTAAACCACCTGTATCTGAAACATCTACTGTATAATTTCTTGGAGTGTTTGTATGAGTTGCATTTGAAGGACTTTGTGAAGTTACTGTTGGAGCAACAGTATCTTTATAGAAAGTCACATTATCAGAAGCTTCATTTCCTGAAGTATCATTAACATAAACTGTCCAAGTGTTACTTCCTTGAGTTGAACTTAATCCTGTCCAATTAGTATTACAAGTTTGAGGTGTTGAATTTGTTGCTCCATTATCAAAAGAATACCAACAACTATCTAATTCAGTATCATCAGAAGCTATATAGTTTAATGCAGTTACATTTACAACATAAGATGTGTTTGTTGGATAAACTATTGAAACTGTTGGGTTTGTCACATCAGGTAATTCATAACTTATTCCACTCCCTCCACCATACAGGTCGCTTATTTGGGCTGGTGATAATGTTCGATTCCAAAATCCTAGTTCATCCCATAGTTGATTCCGTTGTTGTCCAGCTCCTCCATTAGTCGCCATTATAAAAAAATCCACACTCATTTCATCCCACGCAGTCGCCAAATCTAATAAATTATTATCCACAACATTATTAACAACACACCAAGCAGTAGTTGTATTCATTTGTAAAACTACATGGTATCTAGTTCCAATACTTGTTCCAAAGGTGCAGAAAGAAGGACCTACTCCATTAGCATAACATTCAAAACTAGTAGCTCCGTTATATTGACAAGCAAATCCTCCAGCAGTAGCCCCACTCTCAGTATTAAAAAACTTAGTATTTGCATCAGTTTTAACCCTTTTAAACCAGAAAGCGATTGACATTTCATTATTATTATCTCCTATATTCATGTCAATAGATGAAAATCCTAAATTCTTTCCATTTCCGTCAGTTTTATAAGATTTTGTCAAAAAAGAATCATCTGTCCAATTAGCACTTAAAAATCCTGCTGTGTTGTAAGTTCCTGTTAAGCTTTCTATTGCTGTTAGTCCGTCTGCACTTAAATTATCAAATTTATAATAAGCAAATAAGCCCTCGTTTAAATCATTTCCCCAACCTGAAGCACTAATAGTTCCAACTAATAATATTGCAAATAAAAATACAAACAATAGTTTTTTATTGAAAACCATATCCAACTCCCTCCTGTGATTTCATTCTAACAAACATTATTATTCCACCAACAAATCCAATTATCGCAATCCAACGTGGAAGATAAAACATTATGTAATTACTTCCAATAAATCCTGCAAAGGTTGAAGCAAGTTCTGGAGTTGCAACTACTTCTTGATAAGCATTTGATATTCCAACTGAAACTATAATTGCAATTATTACTATGAAGATATAAGGCACAAAGAAGATAGGTCTGGTCACAACCATATAACTTCCCATAAAGATAGCAATTATCATTCCAATTATTATTAAAATACTTATCCAATAAAGAGAGTTGTAAGCCACATTCACATCTCCAAATGTATCATCTTTTATTTCTGTATAATTAACTTCATCACTTCCCATTCCATCAAAACTTTTATCTAATTGAGTATTTACAGTTATTCCCATATAGATAAATAATCCACTTACAAATAAGATTATAACTGCTACTATCATAAAGATAAATATATCTGTGAATTGTGCTTTCTTATTCATTGTTTCATTAACCTCCTAACTTCGTGTTTCGCTTTTCGTTTCTTTAATCTCTTTGCTATATCTTTTATTTTAGGAATTATCTTTTCTACTGCTTTTTCATCTGGAGCTGAAGAGATTATCGCAGAGAAATCTAATTGAATGTTCTGCTCCAATTTGCTTGGTTCAATTAAACTTCTTTTCTTTTTCATCCGAATAACCTCCGTGTATCTAATCTTATTTTCATATCAGCAATCTTTTGGTCTTTCAATAATTGTCTTTCAATGTCTTGGATTGCTGGAGTATTAACAACTTGTCTTGTTAGCTCTCCTAAGTTTGCAATATTTTCTCCATCTAATTCTTTCTTTGCTTTCATTTTCTTTAGCCAACTAATAAATTGTGTATCAACCCATATTTGTTTTTGTTGTTTTCTTTTACTTCCCATTACCATTTTTTACTACCTCCAAAACCACCCCTCACAGTTCTTTCATAAGCTTCATCCATTGGCATTCCTTTATCTATCATATTTTGCATTACATCTATTTTTTTCATCATCCACATTGTGTATAATGTTAAGATTAAGATTACAGGAAACAAAGCATAGAGTAAGAAGAGAAAGATTATTCTGAAGAATGAAGCTATGAATGGAGATGATGTCAAATAATCTAAAGCTAAATTCCAAGAGATAAAAGTAATAGCAATTAAGAATAAATAAGCTGTTAAAAAAAAAGCACTTCTTCCAACAATCCCTTCACTTTCTTTTCCACCATAAAGACATATTAACAAGAGGAAAACCCAAAGAAATAACAAACCAAGATACATTAATACTTTAGAAGTTGTTGCAGTTTCTCCATTTGGAGATACAAAGAATATAAGATTTTCAAAATTGCTTTCTCCATTATCAGAACAAGCAACATAAAATTGATACTCACCATTTATAGAAGTATCATCAGAAGAAAGGTTTAATCCAAATGTGACATCATTTTGTGTCATGGCTTGATTATTATATAACTCATCACCTTCAGGATTAATTATTGTTGCAGAGCAAGTTGCATTTACTGAACAATATACTCCATCAATCGTGCAAGGTAAACTAATATTTACTGCTTCATTTTGAGTATAAGTTGGTTGTGCAACTACCATTGGCATTAAGAAAATTGCCACTACAATTAACAAGCAGATATTTCTATTCCCCATTCGTTATCATCCTCCGTTAGTAATCTATTGGCAATTAATATTGAAGTTATCATTTTCATCTTATTTATACTTTCCAGCAACATACCTCATTGGGTTTAATATCCCCCTTGTTTGAGGTTGAGTTTGTTGATTGTTTACAGTTACTCCTCCTGCAATAGCTTCTGTTTGAGTTATGCTTCTTGCTTCTCTCAAGCTTCTTTTCTCTCCTCCATTCAAAGCTCTCTTATAACTTGAGTGAACAATATCAACCATCTCTCTTAATAACATAGGATAGTTTTTTCTTTTCTCTAATCCAATTAATCCCATCTCTTCATATTTCATAAAGAATAAATCATTAAGTTCTCTTCCAAAGTCAAGAACTTTCAGATTAATTTCAGTTGCTTCATAATCTGAAAGGATAGTGTTTCTATTCAAATACATACTTAGAATTCTCATTATTTCCTGAACTCCGTATTCATTTAAAATATTATCCTTTGGATTTTTATTTGGCATCCACATCATATTCCCTTGCTCAAAAACTAATTTATCTCCTCTCAAAATATGTTCACATCTCTCAAGAATATTATCTAATTCTAATTGCCACTTAATTAAATTGTCTTGGAACTGTGGAGCAAAAGCAGAATTCTGTGCAAACATTCTTGGGTCTTGTCTTTGTTGCATTTGTTGAAGTTGCATTCCTCCAGATGAAATCCCCATAACTTCTTCTTGTTTAATTTCTCCAATAGCTTCAGCTATTTCCTGTTCTGAATATCCTTCATTCTTTAAATCATTTACATCTTGTTGAGTTAGTTGTTTCATTTTAAAATTTAGGTATCTTTATCTTTGGAACTTTAGGTATCCTTAATTTAGTTTGAACCTTTCTTGTTCTTCTGCTCTGTATTTTCTTTTTAACTCTTTGTCTAACCACAGTTGGATTTAAAACATTCTTTGGAACTTTATAAGCAACACGAACTGAAGGTCTTAATTCAAATCCAGTAAAAGATTTTTGCAATAGTTTTTTTGCTTGAGTTGGAGTAACTACAACTGGGTCTAATCCTACTATCTTAGATGTAAGGGAAGGAGCATAAATCCCTGATAACTTTGATTTTAATTTCTTTTTTCTTCTTCCACCTCCACCTCCACCACCAAATAATCCAAAAGGTAATGCAAAAGGAGGAGGAGGAACTATACTTGATGAAACTGAAGGGCTTGGTGAAGGAGAAGGGCTTGGTGAAGGAGAAGGGCTTGGTGAAGGTGAAGGACTTGGTGAAGGTGAAGGTGGTGAAGGTGAAGGACTAATTGAAGGACTAGCTGAAGGAGATGGAGATACAGATGGAGATAAACTTAGTGAAACACTTTGAGATTGTGAAATAGATGGACTTGGAAGATAACTTGGAGTTGGAGATATACTTGGTGAAGGACTTACTGCTCTTGAAATTTCTTTACTAACTGCTTTTGAAATCTCTACATTAACTGCTGTTGAAACTGCAACTGATGGAACAAAAGATAAAGGTGAAGGGCTTGTAGTTGGAGAAGTAACTTGTCCTCCTAAAACAACTCTGCCTTTACCTGCAAATGTTCCTGCTCCATATTCTTTAATCCCTGCTTGTTTAAAAATACCTAATTGAGATTGAAGTTCCATTTGTTTTCCTCCAGATAATTTTCCTATTTGGAATTGTTCAATATTATAAAAGTCAGCAGGATGTTTTAATGTTGCACCGAACTTAGCAGAGGTTATATCTTCAGGACTAAAATAAAGTTTTCCTGCTGATGTTCTTCTTAATGTTAAACTTCCTGATAGTTTCTGTGTTGAAGTTTGAGATAAAGGCATTGTTTTTATTCCTTTACTTCCTGCAACATCAACTGGAACTTTTGTTGGTTGTTGATATTTAAAACCAAGTAATTGATTTGGAGTAATTTCAGGAGCATCATATCCATGAATGTCCATAAGCTTTGTTGGTTTCCCACTTACCTTAACCATTAATTGAGTTTTAGTTGAAGGGTCAATACTAACTGTGCTACCTTTTCCTCCAGCTTTTTTTAATATGTTATAAAGTTCCCTTGTTTTTTCGTGTCCTTTGTAAGCATTAAATTGCATATCAATATCTCCGATAGGTCTTTTAAGAACCCCCTTCCCTGCTCTTGCTGGAACAGTTGAACTTCCATAAATCATATAATCTCCTTTTTGTTTTGACAACCAATTAGTAAATGCTTTTTGTTGTGGAGGTGTTAGTCCTTCTTTAAATGCTTTAATATTTTGAAACTTCTTAAATCCAACTGGCTTAACAGAAACAAATTCTGTTCCTCTTCTAACAAAAATACCAGAACTTACTAATTGTTTTTGAGCAGTTGTTCCATATCTTCCAACATAAGTTTTAAAGAATTCTGTTTCCACAGAAGTTGAAGGAGTTACTCCTCCTTTACTTGCTGGATTAAGTGGGTCAAATACTGCTTTAGGATATGCAAACTTCTTTGGAACTCCATAAGTCCACTTAGTTGAAACCTTCCCTGAACCAACACCTGTTCCTGAAACCTTTGCAGGAGTTGTTGTTCTTCCTGCAAGAACTGAAACTTTATGAGGAGTTTGATAATATGCACCCTTCCAAAGATAAACCTCTTTTGTCTTTGGAATTTTCATTGACCTACCTGCAATTTTTTTTGTTACAAATTTATCTGGAACAATCTTTTGATATGAAACTTTCCCTAATCTTAAAGGCAATGGATGTTTCAACCCAGCTTTAAAACCAGAGATACCAGTTCCTAAAAAAATCCCTTTAGTTCCAAGTTCTGAAACATATTCTTCATAAGGAGCATCTATTTTTTTTAATTTAACAATAGATTTACCAGCACTATATCCAACTATTCCTCCAAGCACAACTTGACTTCCAATACGAGCAGGTGTAGTTGATGCAAGAGCTGTAACTTTTGTTGGAAGAATTCCTGCACCTGCACTTATTGTTGAACCTGCAAGAACTGTTCCACCATAAATCCAAGAAGCTTGAGCAACTGGAGATGATTTATAGAATGTTCCAAGAGGAACTACTCCTTCTCCAGTTCCTGATACTGCTTTCTTTGTCCAGAATTCTGTTTCAATCTTAGCTAATTTACTCCTTGCTTCTGGAACAGTATAACCATATTTCCCTTTAGAAAAATGTCCAACAATTCCACCACCTTTAATCGCAATAGATTTTAAAGCAAAGGGGTCAGCATAAGTAAACTTTGGAGCAACAGCAGTAACTACTTTTTCAAAAGGTTTTTGTTTTGATTTTGTTCTTTCAATCTGTTTCAGATATTCTTTTTCTGTTAATCCTTTTTTAGTATAAACAGGTTCTAAAGTTTTTGGAGAAACACGAACATAACCCTTTGGAATTTCCTCTCCCATTTCAAATGCTTTTAATTTTGATACATCACCTTCTTCTTTTGGAATTGAAACTGCAAGTTTCTCTACTGGTTTATATTGTTCTGGCTTATCTATAACTTGATGTAAGGGTCTGCCCTTTGGAACATCAACTACTTCTTGAGTTGCTGGGTTATGATATAATTTAAAATCTCTCGCTGATTCTTGTGAAGTTGGAGGAGTAGGAGCTTTTACTTTTAGTTCTTGAACTGGAGGTTTAGAAGGAGAAGATGGAGGTATCCCAATAACTGTTTCTGTATTTCTTCTATTCTTAAAATCTCCTATTTTTTTAGCCACACCTTTATACATTTCAACTGGAATTTCATAAAATGATTTAGCAACAAACTTTCCAGCATCTTTAAAATATGAAGAAGAAGGTCTTTGAGGGTCTTTGATTGTAGTTAATCGGTCAGAAGAAATAGGAGGAAAAGAAGGATTGGTTTTTGTTTTAATTCCAATACCTACTGGAACACCAAAGATAGTTTTGCCTGTGAAAATTCCCCACTTTCTTTTCTTCTTAACTGGAGCTTCTGCATCTTTAACAAGTTTTGTTGTATCCATATCAGTATATTTTTCAGAAGCTTTTACCACCTTATTCCTTTGTTCAGAAGTAACTGTAATTGGTTTCTGTTCACCTTGTAGAACATAAGCAGAAGTAGATGTTGTTTGAGAAGGAGGAGCAACATATTTTGATTTGAATTCCTTTTCTGATATTTTTAATGCTCCAGTTAATGCAGTAGATAATCTTCCTTGAGGTGTAACATAGGTTTGTAATGAAGGGGTAAGAGTAAATTCCTTCCCTCCAAGATTATAAGTTATTGGAATTTTTTGTTTTCCTATATCTGATTGAGGTAATCTCCCAACATTTTTTACATCCAATTCTAATCCTTCAACTTGTTTAAAACCTCCTCCTTTTTTATAGAAAGTTAAGTATGCTCTTGATAATGCTCCACCTTTAGTTATCTTAACTACTTGAGGAGCATACCCTTTCTTAACTAATTCACTAATTGTCTTTTCCCTTTCTTTTACTTTTGCTCTTGCTTTTCTTTGTTCTTTCTCTTTTGCCATACGATACCTAACATTATCATTTACCCAACTATCAACAGCTCCATAATCAACTCCCTTAGAAAGAAATCTTCCTTGAGCTTGTCGCCAGTAATCAGCAAAGTATCCCAGTTCATTTGCTCGTTCATCATAATTTTGAGATTTGCTTCCAGAAGATTGTTGCATCTTCAGTTGATAAACTCCTTGTCTTTCTTCATACCTTTTAATACGGACATTAGATTTTTCAATATTGCTTTCAATTTTTGCTTGTTGTTCTGCTTCAATCTTTTCAGGAGAAGTAAGTAAACTCTTTAACCAAGTTTCTTTAATACCAGAATAATATTTTTTATAATCTTCAAAACTCAAACCTTTAATTTCTTCTTCAGCTTTTTTTACAACTCCTTTCCTTCTTTCGTATTCGGCTTCAGCTTCAGCTTTGGCTTTTTTCACAGCAATGCCATATCTCTTTCTTTGAGTTCTGGGAAGTTTTGTAGGGTCAAAAGCTCTCCGTTCCTCTGCCTTAGATAATAGTTGTTGGGAAAATTTTGCCATTGGTTTCACCATTTTTTTTAAAGTTGTTTGTCACCATTGGTTAAAATTACAAAATCAAACTATTTAAAACTATCTTTTTTTATGTATGCACTATGTCATGTTATGTATGATGAGATAAATGGAAATATTTATAAATGTGTGTGTGATAATTTGATTATAAAAAGATGGTAGAGGAAATTAAAGGTGAAGGACAATTACAAGAAGTGAATATTATTTCTCTTTGGAATAAGAATTTGTTTGAAAGCTTACAAAAGTTACAGGATTTTGAAAGGATTTGTAGAGATGGAGCAGTTAGTATTGTTGAGTATCTAAATATTTCTCCAGAAAGAATGCCTGAAATTCAGTTCCAATATTTAAGAATGATGGTAACAGAATTGGGAATTCTCTTAGCAAATTCAAGGGCAAGGATAAGCAAACCATTCTTTTTGAAGGCAAAAGTCCAGCTCAAACAGATAAAAAATATAGTGGATTTAGACCCTCAATCTATCTTTATTCCTTCTATCAATCAACAAAGTCATCAAACAACTTACAATTTATCAGAGGACTTTTATACTTTCCTTTCTCAATTAACTCAAATAAGAGATGGAATAGTCACAGAACTTGGTGATATTCTCTACGGAAAATCTGAAGAAAAAGTTGAAGGGATGGATAAAACGAGGTTGCTAAAATAAAATGCCAATGGAAGATGAGTTCATTACTCTCCAGAAGGAGAAAGTAACTATCAAGGAAGTGATAATTATGCACATCAAAAAGATTTCTGACTTGTCTTGTAAGGAATTAACTCCAAGTTTCTGGAGCAAGAAGCCAATGAAAATGGGAGATGGAGTTGCAATGGTTGAAACTTATCATCCAGATACGAGGTTAGCTTATTGTAATGCAGTAGATTTTCTCCTTGATTTGTTGATGCCAAAGGCAGATAAAACCTTCAAACAAATCCTTGAAACAATAAGGCAATCCGAAGCTGAAGAGTTTAAAGAACATAAAGATAATACTGAAACTCAAGATGCTTGGGTTTGGACAAAGTTAGGATTAAGGAAAATCCTCTTCGGTGAACTCATACTTTTGATAGATAGAATTAGATTGTTTGATGCTTCGCCTGTAATGTCTAATGAAGATTTGGAAGAGCTGATGGCTTTGGAAGATGAGAAAGAATTAGAGGAGGATAACAAAGCAGATGGAGAATAAAAACCTTCTTGAATATTTATTTATAAGTTTTGTTAGTATAGGATTGATATTTAGTTTTGGATATATGCATGAAGTAACTCATCAAACAATTTACAAATATTATGGAATTGAAAGTAGGATTGAACTCTTTTCAGGTTTCCCACATATGCTAACAATAGCAGAAAAGAGATGTCCACCAAATACAAATTGTGGATTAGCTCATAATATAAATGAAATTGTGGGTTATCATCTTATGATAATTTTTGTATTTATGATTCTTGCCTTTTTAGTAATCTATATAACATTAGGAGAGTTGAAACAATGAAAAATATGGTGATGTTCAAGCGAGGAGAGGATGCTTGGATTACTTATATCAAGAACAGGATTAAATCAAACTTAAATTTTATTGCAATCGCCGAAGGTTCAACTGGAATTGGGAAGAGTTGGGCTATGCTTTCAGTTGCTTATCAGATTGACCCTGACTTTACAATAGACCAAGTTGCTTTTTCTTTCAAATCAGTAATGCAAATCATCAACGACAAAGAATTCCAGAAGAAGAAGTGGAAAGTAGTGTTCTTTGATGAACCTCAAACTCAAATTAGCAATAGAGCTTGGCAAAGTTTAACTAATCGTTTGCTAAACTATCTTGTATCAACCTTCAGGCATCAAAACATTGTTTTATTGTTCGCCACCCCATATTCAGATTTCATTGATAGTCAAACCCAGAAGTTATTGCATTGTAAGTTTGTTGTTAAGGGTCATTCAAGACAAACAAAGCTTACAACTATCAGACCAAAGCTTCAACAATACAATTCACAGATGAAGAAGTTTTATAATCACTCACTTATGGTTTCAAGTAAAAAAGGAGTATTCAAAATGACCCAATGGAAAGTAACTCGCCCTCCACAACATCTAATTAACCCTTATGAGCAGAAGAAAACTGATTTCACTTCTGGATTGAACCGAGAGATACTTCAACAGCTTGAAGAAGTTGATAAAAAGAACAAACCAGTTGTTGAGAAGGTTGAGGAGAAGTCAGACAACTCACACCTCTTAAAAGCCAAGTGGCAAGATTGGTTTAATTATATTAAGGAGCATCCAAACCTAAAGAACCAAGATTATTATAAAGCATTTGGTGTAGAAGGGAACGGATTTAAAACCTTTAAAAAGAATTGTGCTAAATTGGGAGTGAATATCGGTAAATACTTAGGAGATAGGGCTAATTTGCCAAATTTAAAAGATTAATGAGTTGCATACCATTTCGGCTTAACTTGAATTGGAAAGTTAGGTATGTCTAACTGACCTAATTGAATGGAAATCAAATGTAATTATTGTAAAAAAGAATGGAACTATAAAGGCATAGCAGAATATTATGCCACCTGTCCTAGTTGCAGATACAAGGTTCATATTAATTGGACAGCAGAACAATTAGA
>TARA_R100001530_G_scaffold27131_5_pt1 | contig 17446 bp, 24 predicted proteins | sample TARA_R100001530 | Tara Oceans TARA_R100001530 (sample SAMEA2622166) | marine metagenome | biome: marine biome (ENVO:00000447); feature: mesopelagic zone (ENVO:00000213) & marine oxygen minimum zone (ENVO:01000065); material: "saline water (ENVO:00002010), including plankton... | reverse complement strand
TTGTTGACTGTCTTTATGACAAATATGGAAGGGCTGTTTCAACAGCAGTTCAACCACTGTTCTTATTGCAAGACCAGTTAGTACAGGTTGAATGTAAGTATGCATCAAACGGTAGTGCTTATGCCGCAGATGTACACCATGCAACCTTTTCAGTGGATGCCGCACCAGATTTAGCATCTGATGCCGCCGCCGCAGGGCTCCAGCTTACATTTATCTCACTTTCAAAGCCGGGCACAGGAGCAGTTACACCTGCTAGTGCTTCGAAAATTAAAGTTGAGGCAGATGCAAAAGGTCAGGTAATCGGAAGTGCTTTCTCAGAAGGCGGAACCGACCCTGAAGGCTGGAAAGACGAAATGTACGACCGAGAAGGTTATGTGCAGATTTTTAAAACCGCAATTCCTATGTTCTCAGGTACCGCAATGGCTACACGCTATCGTGGTAAGGCAGATGAATACAAGAGAGTTTGGCAGGAGAAACTAATGGAACACAAGATGGATATCGAACATTCAATGCTTTTTGGCATTGGTTCAGATAACTCTGGTGTTGCAGGTGTTTCTGGTCCAGTTAGACGCTCTTGGGGTATTCTACCTTACACTGAGAGGTTTGGAAAGGTTAAATCTTTCACATACTCCGGTTCAGACTACGATGCTTTTTTAACAGCAATGGAAGATGTTTTCGCACCAGAATCTGGTAATAGTGGAAACAAGCTTGTACTTGCTTCAAGAAAAGTTATCACTTGGCTGAACAAGCTCGGTGCCGATTCATTCTTAGGTAACACAGTTGCACTAGGACATACAGCGACTACCTCTGGTGGTTCTAATGCCTATGCTCTGGATATCCAGAATGTTAAGGGTGCATTTGGTCACAATGTATCTACAGTTAATACCATTTATGGTAATCTTCACTTTGTTGCAGAACCTCTTTTCAGAGGAATGTACGAAGATTATGCGGTAATGGTTGACATGAAAAATGTTAACTATCGTCCGTTAGCCGGCAATGGTATCAATCGTGATACTCACATTATAACCAATGTTCAGAACAACAATGTTGATGGACGGAAAGATGTTGTCATGACCGAAGCAGGTCTTGAGATTCAGCTTCCTGAAACTCATTGCATTCTGAAATGGTCATAATAGCTGACTTAACATGGTTTGAGGGGTAGTTCTCTACCCCTCTTCCCTAACTAAAAGGTGATGAATATGGCTAAGAAAGAAGCTAAAAAACAAGCCCCTGAAAAGAAGGTTGCTAAAAAGGTCGAAGCACCAAAAGTTCAACGGGGTGTTTACACTCAACGAGGCAAATAATGGCTAAAGGAATGGTATACTCTAATACTGTTGGCGGTAAGTTCCAATCTGGAACAGAAGAGGTCAATGATAATAGTAGGCGTACTGTAACCAAGTCAAAGCCTAAAATTAAACGGAGTAAGAAATGAGTAGAATCATGGAATACTTAAAACAGAAATCTGCAGAAGGCAAAGCTAGACGGGCAGACGAAAAAGCTCGGACTGAAGAATACGGTTTCCCTTATGCGAAATCTCCTATTGAGCAGGCTGATTTGGCACAGCAATCAGGAAATAGAGATGTTGCCCAGACTACAGCAGAAGGAGTCTTGAGAGAAGGTTCTCAAGGTGGGGCAATGGATTTAGACTCTCTGAGAGAGGGGTTTGACCCTTCTAATGCTGAAAGCGTGCGTCAAATGCAGAGAATGATGAATCAAGCTGGTTTTACAGGAGCAGATGGACAACCTCTCGCAGAGGATGGTCGGTTTGGACCACAATCTCTAGCCGCTTTACGGAAGATGCAAGGTGGACATAGAGATGACAATGCCACACTAGGAGACTTAAGCGACAGACAATATGGTGTCTTTAATCAGAGTCCTATCAATACTCGAGGAAAAGAAGAACTATACAGTCGTGAAGGTCGTGGACAATCTACTAGAAACACACCGAAAGCAGGATTTGCTGGAGATGTGGGACTTGTAGATGGACCTGAGTTTAGCCCAAACACTTTAGGGCGTGAGCAAAGAGTCGGAGCAGTAAGAGGCGGAGCTAAAGGGATAGATGATGCTATTGAGCAGTCTGCACCTTGGCTTGCAGAATCTGCACCATATAGAGGAGCCAAAGAAGGAATTAAAAAATTCTTTAACTGGGCTGGAGACTCTGACTATTAATGTATAGAGGTTCAGTATATGGTGGACAAAAAGGTGGATTAGCCTCCCGTATGGATTCCTATAGTGAATCCGGGGGAGGCTCGTCCATGTGGGATGCAATAGGTGGTGCACTAGGTAGAGGTCAGGAATTAAGAGAAGAGGCAGGTGACGATAGCACATTTGGTGAAAGAGCTAAAGGGTGGCTTTCAAAGAAAGCTGAGAAAATAGGCTATAAACCTAGGATGGAACATGATGGCAAGGTCTATAATGAAGCCCAATGGGGTGAACATAAAGGTCTTGATTTTATGCAGGATGATAAAGGTCTCTTTCAAAAGGGCGGAATCAATCCTGAAATAGGAGAAGCTTGGGGAAATGTTAGGAAATATTTCGGAGATAGATTAAATTCTCAGAAGAAAAGTCAACAACCAACTACTGGTGATGGTAATGTTGCTAATACTGTAATAGAAAATGCAGACCCAACTACGGTAAATGCAACGGCAGAAGGTACCCAAGAAGGTGCTAATACTATGGAATCAAAAATGGCTGACTATAGAAGTAGAGATGGTGGCAAAGGATGGGACCCTAGTGGTGAAGACTGGTTTGATGAAAGTCAAGCTGAACAATTTGGTTGGGTTGGTGGAAAATGGCAGGACCCAGTACAACCTGCACAGGAAAATACATTAAGTAATGCTAGTCAAGGTGGATATGGAATAGGTATGGGAGATTTTTTGAAGAATAATAAACAACCTAATCAACCTAGTGGAGACCCTAGCGATGAGGGTCTAATAGGTTGGCTAAAAAGTAAGTGGGGAAGTTAGATGAGCTTTACTTCACAAATAGGATATTTAACTGGTAACCCAAGTGCTAATGATGCTACACTAATAGCTAATGCACTTACTGATGGCGTAAAAGAAGTCATATCAAAAGTTGCTCAAATCAATCCTAGCTTATTACACTCTATGAGCACTGAAGTTGAAGTTACAAGTAATACTGATACAGACAATCAATTAAGTGAGAATAATATAGTCTTAGCTGTAACAAGATATGATTCAGTGAATTCTATAACAAGGAACTGTATTCCAATTGATAAAAAGAATATAGAGAAAGCAACGGATACTGGTAGTATATATTATGCTCCAATTACTTCACCCGTATATGCACAAAACAATGGTAAGGTGCTTATATTTCCAGAACCATCTGCAACCAATAAGGGGCATGTTACTAAAGTAGTTTCTGGGGCTGTCAGTGATGGGACCAACTCAATATTAAATATGCCAAGTAACTTACATCAACAAGTAGTAAGGTTTGCGGCAAGGGAATGCTTGCTATATAGGATAGGGACATTTACAACACAGTTACCGACAGATTTAGATGACACTACAGTATTTGATGCAATAGCAGATGCCGATGTTGAATTACCAGCATTATCAAAATCATTGCCTGCTAATTTTACTTTAACTGCAACGATGCCTACTTATTCAGCTATAGGATTTCCATCTGCTGAAGTAGGAGATGCTCTTACGAAGGCACAAAAATTAATAGATGATGCCGCTAATATAGACGGTGATGAGAGCATAGGAAGTGCAGATATATATTCAGCACAAAAATGGTTAATAGATGAAGACCCTGAAATGCTAAATGGAACACTGCAAACTGCGGCTCAAGAATTACAAAGGGCAAATAGTATAGTAGCAGAACATAATGCTCAAATACAATCAGGAACTGCTGAGTATAATAATGCTATGGCAAAGTTTCAGGCTGATGTTGCTAGAGAAGCACAACAAACAAATACAGATTTATCTGAGTATCAAGCTGAATTAGCGAAGAATGTTGCTTTTCAAAATCAGAAACTCCAAGAGTACACAACTAATCTTGGAAAAAAAATGACATCTTTTACAACTTTAATTAGTAAATTAACTACAGATTATCAATGGATGGTACAACAACTTCAGGTTGTTACTCAGCAATTAGCAGAAGGATGGTCTGCAATCGCTATACCAGATATAGATTCTCAAGCCAAGGCTCTAGGAGGGGGAATAGGTAAATGAAACTGAAAGAAATAGTAGAATTAGTACAACAACACCATCCTAATTTAGGTGCTCAAGAAGTTGTTAAAATGGTAAATAGAGCACAAGATGAATATTGTTCAAGGACAAGATTACTAGAAGACGCAGTTCAGTTTACAGTAGTACTGGACCAACGAGGTTATAGCTTAAGTGTCCAAGGTAATGATGACCAGATTATGGAAATAAAGAATGTTGACCTAGATGGTAAACAGATAAAAAGATTTTTAGGAAGACCTTATAAGAGAGATTTAGTATAATGGCTACAATAAAACAATGGGTTTGGTGGACAGAGCGTGCCGCTATTTGGTTAGGATATTATGATGAAACTAAGACAGATGAAGAGCAGTTTACTTCTCCTGATGCATCAATAGCTGGACAAAAGATTACTGTATTCTACTATAAAAAGTCAGACCATTTTGACCTACCTTCTGCAAGCGATGCTTGGGAAGGACAAACTCCTGAGATACCAGAACAGTTTCATGATGGATTAGTTAATAAGGCTATTGCAATAGGATATGAAAAGAATCCTCAAGGTTTACAAATGGCACAATATTTTAATCAAAAATTTGAAGATGATGTAAAGAATGGTAGAAAATATGCTTACAGAGCAAGAACTGGAACATTTAAAGAAATAGCACAACAGGACTTCTAATGATTACATATTGGGATTCACAGAGTAGTTTTAACTTGTTAGATATTGCCTTTAATATGGTTGCTGAGAACTCTTTCTTCGACCAAGAGCTTTTTAATACTATTGCAGGAGTTACATCTACTACATTTACAAGTGTTGGTACACCTTCATCAACGAGTTACTCATCAGTATCATCACCAACGAGTACAACATGGAGTAATGCATAATGGCAGGAAGTTTAAGTCATCCGAATAAGATAAAGGATGTATATAAAAGTTTAGTTTTCTATAAGACAGGTGATTCAAAGTTCTATAGAGACAATGGTTCTAGTGATGTAGAACTAGATATCGGTGGTGGACACGATGGTATAAATAATGATTTAGCTTGGTTAAAGTTTACTACAACAAGCACAGTTAACTCGGGGAACTTGTTTGAAATAATTAATAATAGTGGTTCAATGTTTAGTTTAGATGTTAATGGGAGCATACAGTTGAGAAAACAAAGCTCTACTCCAACTGCAGTAGCTGGACAATTACATCTAAATAATGATGGGCACTTATATTTGGCGTATGAGTAATATGTTGCCAAAGAATTTTAAATCTGCTATGGCTCAACGAGAGCAGGGGGACGAAGAGAGCAAGTTTAATATAAAGGAGGTTGGCTACTTACTTCATTTGGTAGAGGGAAGTAGACATGAAGGACAAGCATTGGAATTGGCTTTGATTTGTAAAATGAAGTTACAAAAGATGCTGGACAAACTTACCAAACACATGGAGTAAATTATGGCAACATGGAGTAAAGTCGTAACAGAATCATCCTCAGGGGAGATAAGCCAACTTGCAGGAGGCTTATCATCTGCCCTTGCTGAAACTCAAGGTGGAACAGGTGCGACAGCATATACTAAAGGTCAAATACTTTACAGTAATGCGACCAATAGCTTAGCAAAATTGGCTATCGGTACTTCTGGGCAAGTTTTAAAGACTTCCAGTAGTGGTATTCCTGAATGGACTACAGACCTTAACTCTGGCGGTACAGTAACAGCAGTCTCTGTCGGGACCGGTATGAATGTACTTAACAGTACTACAACACCGGGTCTTAGTTTAGACCTCTCAGAGTTCACTGAAGCAACTGCGGAATTGGTAGCCGCTGAAGACTTTCTTATCTATCTTGATGATGGAACACAAAAGAAGGTAAGTCTTGAAGATGTACCACTAAGCACAATGGATAATGATAGTGGATGGACATCTAACGCTGGTGACATTACTGCGGTAACAATCACAACAGACACAGGTGGTGGCACTAAAATGTCAGATGGTGGAGGTAGTGCTGACTTTTCGATAGTATCTACAACAGGTTGTTCTGTTACTAATATTGCTAACACAGCTACAGTTGGAGTTGCAGGTGGAACTGGTATTACAGCAGACGCAAGTGGTGTTAGTATCACTGCATCTGGTGCAACAGCAGGTTCGTACACAAATGCCGATATTAGCATTAATGCCTCAGGGCAGGTAACAGCGGCGGCTTCTGGAACAGTAGCACTGGGTAGTGAAATATCTGGTACTTTACCTACTGCAAATGGTGGAACAGGTAGCACAGCTACTGCATATTGTGCCCTAGGTTCAAATGTATCTGGAACACTTCCAGTCGCAAACGGTGGAACTGGTGCAACAGCAAAAACAGGAACTGGTGATAATGTGTTAAGTGCATCGCCTACTTTCACTGGTACAGTCGTAGTGGCTGACATAAATGTTAGTGGAACGATGACTTCAACTAACGCAGAAACTATGCAGATTGAAGATTCAACTATAGCACTGAATCATGGATTATCAGGCGGTACAGGCTATGATGCTGGTATCTTTGTAGAAAGAGATACTGCCGCAAAACGGGGTTGTGTAGCAGCTTCGAGGAATCCGGGTTTATACTGGGATGAATCAAACGGATACTGGGGTATCGCAGAACAAGTCGGCGGAGTAGATATATCTTCTTCACCAATAACACCGATGGGCTACCTTGCAATGGCTACCTCTGGGACAGATAATTACCCAGCGGCTGGCAATGAGGGTGCACCAGTAGGGAGTATTCATATAGACACAAGTGAGAGCAATTCTATATACATTAGAACTGTTTAAACAAGTTAAGGAGGAAATATGTATAATATTAAGCTGACAGGTAAGCAGGCTTCAATGATACGACAATTAATTGAAGCCTCTACCTTTCAAGGAAATATGGTAAAAGATGTAGCAAAGGTGCTAACAAAGATGGAAAGTATAGTTATAAAACATTTTAAAGACCACAATGAGATGCTAACGCATCCAGAGGACCCTATATATAAAAATTTAGGAGGTGAATAGATGGCAACTTGGAAGAAGATAGTAGAAGAGCCCACAACTGGAACCGCTTCTTCATCAACTTTTTTAAGAGGTGATGGAGCTTGGGCTACACCTGCTTATACAACAAATACAAATACTTGGAGAGGCGTAACAGCAGGAGGTAACACTCTTGCCTCAAATGAATCGTTAGACTTTGTAGCAGGCTCAAACATTACTATTAGTGAGAGTGGTGGTGATGTAACTATTGCCGCGGCTTCTGGGACAGATACAAATACAACATATACTATTGCTGATAATGGTCTTAATGAGCCAGACTTTGAATTTACTTTAACTCCAAGTACTGGGTCTGCAACAAATATTACTATTGAGGCAGGGACTAACTGTAGTTTTGATTATGATTCAGGATGGACTCTAAATTGTACTGATACTAATACAACATACTCAAATTCATCTTGGGATATAACAGCTTTAGGTGGCTACGGAGGAGGTACTATTAATTTTCTTCGTGCAGATGGCTCTTGGGCATCACCACCAAATACAAATACGACTTACTCAGCCGGGGCTGGGCTTGATTTATCTTCAACAACATTTAGTGTTGAGTCTGATTTAAGAAGCGATGTATATAAGATAGGTCGAGATACTAATGATTACTATGCTATAGAGACAACAACTCACGACTGGTATCTTGATGGTGTATTAGATATGAGACTTGAGAATGATGGCGATTTGCATGTTGAAAAAGATGTAATTGCTTATTCTGGAACTACTGCTTCTGATAAAAGATTAAAAACTAAGATTACTAATTTAGAGAATAAGAAATGGAATTGTTTAAAGAAGATAGATGCTTTAAGACCTGTTAAGTTTACTTGGAAAGTCAATGATAAGAATAAAGACATTGGCTTGATAGCTAATGAGGTTCAAAAAGTTATTCCAGAAGTAGTAAAAGAAAAAACAGCGATAGGTGAAACAAGAAGATTTTTAAAAACAGATACAATGTTAACTATTAGTTATGAAAAATTAGTGCCTATACTTATAGGGGCTGTACAAGAATTGAAGGCGGAGATAGATATACTTAAAGGGAAGAAGTAATGGCAGTCCCGAGCAGTGGAGAATTATCATTAGGTAAAATTTATAATGAGGTAGATGTAGACGACTACAATGGTATAAATAGTGAGCCAACTAATCTAACCTTAAAGGGATTGGAAATTGGTAACTACGAAACTATTAATACTTCAAGTTCATCTTATCCAGATGGTTCCGCACCTTATGCAATGTCTGAGTGGTATGACTATGACCACGATGCTTCTTCAAGTCCTTCTGGTACTGATTACTGGGATGATACTATATGGTTTGATAATTATCTAAAGACAAGATATGACTCTATGTATGATAGTTCTTACGGGGTTGGAAGTGGTACTACTGTAACTAATATTGGTACGCAGTCTCAGACTGGAACTTTGATAAATATGACTGAGGCTTCTAATTGGACTCAAAGAGTTAGTTTGACCTCTCCCGGATACTGGACATTTAATGGAACTGACGAAAGGATAACGGCGACTCCTCCCACTACTGATTTATTTGCTAATAATGGTTCTGCTTTTGTTGTTTGGTGTAATCCTATAAATGCCTCAGGTTCTAATTCAGGTACAGTAATGTCAATAGGAGATAGTAATGGTAAGTATCTATTTAAACTTGGATATAATCGTGGAAGAATGTATTGCTATCATTATCACGGCTCAACAAGTACAAAAACAGATATTCCCGGTGGAGATGTTAATGGTACAGATGCTTGGCAAGGAATATTTTTAAGTTTTTGGAAACAAGGAAATACATATAAAAATTGGATAGCAACTAATACTGGTGCAAATGACGATGGTCTTACATATGTTGATACTTATGAAACAACCAATGCACCAGCGACTTTAACTGGAACTAAAACTCTTTCACTTGGAGCAAGATATGACGGAGGTAATCATTGGGCAGGAAAAATATCTTGTGCTTACTATTTTAATTATTATTTTACACCAGACTCACAAGGTAATGTAGATGCGAAAACAACAGCGGTCTTCAATAATATGTATCCAGAGCACGGATTCTAATGTCAAATCATAATAAAGAAAATATACAAGCAATCTACTTAGTAATAGGAATGATTCTTATTACCTTGTTATTATTGCATAGCGGATGTTAGGTGAGTGAGCAAGATAAACCTAAGACAGCAAGGTCGTACCGTGGGGGCATCGTGGATGATAACGCCATCATTAGTATTAATATCAAGTGGCTTATTCAGTCTGCTATGGTTATCGCTGGACTTGTTTATTCGTACTATACTGTTATCCAGAGGATTACAGACCTTGAACGAAGAGTTAGCGAGTCTGATACTACAATTACAGAGCTTGTTGAAAAGCATATAGTTGAGGAACAAGCAAGATACGCCGAGATGGAGGAGGACCTAAAATGGTATCAAAAGGCATTAAAGAAGAAAAAATAAACGGGATTTTATATGGATTTTTTAGCGATATATGGCGAAGCAGGAATGATTGGAGTTGTGGGGGCAATGTTCGTATATTTAGTAGTCTCTTTATCAAACAAATCAGCACAGCAACAAGAGACACTAGAAAAATTGAAAGTTGAGAACAGAGGGCAGAGTGAAACTTTAGAAAATATGGAAGGCATGATTATAAAATTAATCGGACGCTGGAATCAATCTGATGATAAACTTGATAGAAAGTTTGATGCACTTAATAAAGAAATCAATGACTTAGATAATCAAGTGTCAGAGATAAAGGGTAGCCTTAGTAGGGTGAATGGAAAACAAAATGGATAGTTTAAAAGTTAGTACAACAAGTTTTGCAAGCATGGGAGCAATCATGTGGGATGCTATCCCATGGATTCTTATGGTTACAATAGGTATATTACAATGTATATACCTAATTCACAAAATAAAGAAAATAAGGGAGTCATAATATGGACTTTAAAAAAATGCTATTAAGTTTAGCAGAAGCTCAAGCAGAAAAAATGAAGGGTGAGGCTATAGGATGGCTCGGCTCTGATGAATTTGCTGACGAGATTGCCACAAAAATAAACGAAAAGATAGATATACCTTTCGTATCAGAGGAGAAAGAACAAATCTTCTTTGAGAGAGTTGTTGATATTGTTACGGATATTCTTGAAGGTCTCTTTAAGGGCAAGTAGGATTTTAGAGGGGTGAAGAACAAACAGCTTTCTCCTCCTTGGCTCGATGTTACGAGCTCCTCTAAAATAACAAAGAAGTGCGAAGTGACCACCAAGAGAATAGATGGATTTAATATTCAGGGGAATAAGATTTCAAAAGAAGAGCCCCTTGAATGCTATTATTGTGGTTGTGATGATATAATGGGGATAGAAATTATAGGAGTAGCTATTGATGAGCCAATTATATGGGAGTGTAAACATTGCAATGAGCATATGTTAAGATTCTCTAGAGCGAAAACAGAAAGGCTATTACAAGGAGCACCAGAGATTGATATTACTAAAGAAGAATGGGAGGAAGCATGGGCAAACGGACCAAATTAAAGCGTGCAATTGTTACGCCAGATAAGCACTTTCCCTTTCACGATGTTAAAGCAATTAATGTTGTTTGTAAGGCGATTGAAAAAATTAAACCAGAGGTCTATGTTGACCTCGGGGATACTGGAGAGTGGGAGAGTGTATCTCACTGGCAATGGAGAAAGAAGAAAAGACCTCCATTGGAATACCAGATACCCTTTGTAGATAAAGAAATAGAGGCAGTAAATGAAGGGATGGATATAATAGATGCGGCACTTGATAAAGCAGGTTGTAGAGAGCGTCATATCACTGAAGGAAACCATGATGATTGGCTTAATAGGTTTGTGGATGAGAATCCCTATCTTAAGGGCTATCTATTTAAGGACGCAGTACGCCTTAAACAGCGTGGTTATACATACCATCCTGCTGGACAGCTTTTCAAGATTGGTCACCTCTATTTCTATCATGGTCATCACTTTGCTGGCATTAACCATACTAGAAATCATTTGTTACGCCTCGGCTGTAATGTCATATATGGGCACCACCATGACATACAGCAGTCTACAGTCACTCATATGGATGGACCCAAATCTGCATGGAGTATTGGATGCCTCAAAGATATGGGAGCTGGTGCAAATGTATGGCTCAATAACAGGCAACATAACTGGCAACATGGATTTGCAATCGTGAATTTTTATGATGAAGGAACATTCAATGTTGAACTTTGTACTATTATTAATGGTAAAACAGTAGTAGATGGGGAGTTAATAGAAGGATAAGATATGCCTAAAACAGTAGCAGAAATAAAAAAGTTTCATGCTGGTATAATATCTACACCAGATTCTAAGGACCTACCAGCTGATGCGGCTGACTACTCACTAAATGTAGAGACAGTTTCAAGTGAGGGTAAGGTAATGGGTAGAAAGGGTGACCTATATCTATCCGCTACTGGTGGCTTTGGAGCTAATTCATCTGGAGCAAGTCCTATAACTGTTGGTAGATACATAGTTTCTTCTGGTGGAGGGACTCCTTTATAATGCCTATTTCAAATGTATATCCAAATCAAGTAACATTAGATGGTAGCTATACTGGTCCTGAGTTGCTTGAATATCAAATAAGAATGTATCCTAATAACACGAGTTCTACATTTGATGTAAGAATGGTAAATCAAGATAGAACTGTACAGCTTCAATTCCAAGGGGGGAGTACTACTGTAACTGTGAGGCAGAATGATGGTGATGGTACTTTTTCTACTCATCCTACTGGAATACCTATATGGGTTGGAGATAAGATTTATGAAACAGCAGATACAGCTCAGCCAAATATATCAGGTGCGGCTAATGGATATATAGGAACAGTAGCATCTATTGGTACTGGAACTGAAGGAACAAGTGTTACAAAATTTTTATTAACAAATACTACTTATCTTGACCAAATAAATAGTAATGATAAGGTAGATGCTCTTGTTGATTACAAAGTGTCTATAATGAGTGTGGTATCTGGTGTAAGTTCATACCAAGATGATACAGAGTATTACGAACACGCTAAGCTGTATGGTTTAAAATTCTATTTCAACACTGATTTTAATGGTTATGCCGCACCAGCTAGTGGGGATACATATTTATATTGGCAGTTTTCTGGTTACCCTCAAAAAGCCTTTCAAGCTCATAAAATGATAAAGCTTTCAAAGGATGGTAAGACTCATATTATAGGTTGGAATAGGGCAAATGAAAAACTATCCTTATTGGAGGATATTTATGATGAGACTAAAGTCACTGCTAGTCCACCCATAGACCAGACTTTTCTAGTATCACAACCTATTGAAAAAGAACCTACTTTTGTTACAAGAGGTGACGATACATATCTTGGTCTTGGTCCTAACCACGCACCTGTGTATGTTGGCTATCCTAATATAAGACAATTTGGAAGAGATAGAGGTAGTGAATTAGTCGTAACAACTGCGGCTATGAATCTTGATACTTCCGTCTTACCATCATTAGAACAGTATGTTATGCCACTACAGGGCACTCAAACTTCTTCATTAGATTTGAATTTAACTTTATCAGCCTCTTCCCAGCTAGTTGTCGGTTATGTTAAAGGTAGCTCTTACTTGATAAAGGGTAGTAAATCCATAGGAATAGAATCATCTATCTTTGTAGGTGGTGAAATACTAGCTATATATTTAGACCATACGGTTAATGATGAACTTTGGGTTTTATACGATGCTGTATCTCATTATGGGGTAAAATGTATAGATATAAAAGATACTACTGAAGGGATGACATTACATGAGAACAGAGTTTATTCATTACAGGGAGCTAATGATAATCAAAACTGGATAACTCCTTTTAGAAAAGACGAAGTAGTTCCTTCTGATATACTTTTTTTAGATAATCGCTTATATGTATCTGCTACAGATGCTGAGTATGACAATCCAGATAAGACTCCACTAGAAAAATGCTTTGGTGATGGTGAACATAGGCAGGCATTTATATGGCGTTCTGAAGATTTAACGGCGGCAATAGGTGATGTCCCTTCTGTAGGATATACACTATGCGAAATGACTGATATGACACCAACTTTTACTACAGAAGTTGATTATGAAAATGACCAAGTTGCACCTTTTTGGTATAGATGGAGAGAAGAATCATGGTGGGATACGGATGATACAGGTGGCATAGGTGGACTGGCTATTTTAGATGCTGGTGTCACAGGTAACTCAGGAAGTTTAAAAATACAGCAATTACCAGCAAAGAGAGGTCTGTGCTTATACTCTAATAAAACCGATGAAGAAGGCGTAGGATTACTTATAAACTATGTTAGAAATAGCTTTGGAGGTGATAATGACTATATATCATATAATGGAGGGTCAGACGGTAATCAAAATATTGGTAGCTCATGGGAATGGAAAAGAGTAGGACCAATGATTAGACAAGATGGTAAGAATGTTGCTTTAGGTTCACATATAATATTTTGGGAAGATAGTGAGTCAATAGAAGTAGGAAACAATACATCAAGTCCGGGTGTAAAAAGAATAATGATAAACAATAGTGATAAGGGGATTACCGATTCAACGCTTATTACTGAAGAACCACAAGGAAGTGGTGCTAGTGCAGGTGATAATGCTAGTATAAGATTTTATGGGTCTGGTTCTAATTGGCAAGATGCTCATAGTGTTAATACAACTATAAATCTTGTTACCTCTCCTCAGCCTAGAGCTTTAAGTATATGTTATGGAAATAATTTACAATGGTGGAACTTTGTTGCTCTTAACTTAGGAACTCTAAATGGCTCTGACCAAGATGGTTTAGTTTTCTTAAATAATTCTATAGATACTAAGATATTCACACCATCAGAAACATCTGGTCCAATGATTACAGCGGCACAAACATGGAACTATAATTTAACAGGTACTAAATTTTCTTGGTTATCTGTTTCATATCCATCAGCGTTTGCTATGAGATATATAGATGATGTAGGGAATGCATCAGTTACTGGCACGAGTACTTGGACAGAATGGGACTTATTATCTACTGTAAAGATTGGAGTTACTGCTGGTGGTTCAAGTGAGTATGACTTAAATAATCTTTTACCCGATGCTAAAGGAACTGATGATGACCCACCTGTCTATGCTGAACATACTGATTACCATAAAAATTTCTATAAAATATCACTTATGCTTGATGGATACCAAGAGACAGTTTTAGGTGAAACTGTATATGTGGGGAGTACAAACCCCAATAAGTATGGTCATTTGGTTACTGTAGAAGTATTAGCTTCTATGCTACCACCAAGACTTTCACATATAAATCTTTACAGGGGTAAGGCTTGGGATGGTAATGCTACTATACCTGATTTAGATTATCAGTTAATAAAAAGAATTCCCTTAGATGGGGCTGGTTGGCGTGAATCTACCAGTGGATATATAAAATATGAGGTCTATGACAACAAAGGTAAAAACTATGGTAGTTACGAGGCATTAACTGGTATCTCACCTGAAATGAATATTAATCATTTAGCTTATGAAGAATCTGAACAATGTGCAGGGTACTTATTTGTATCTAATGCTAACAATGCAGAGATGGCTAATGTAGGAAACTATATATTCAGAAGTAAGGCAGGTAAATTTAGTGTATTTAATTGGGCTAATGAATATGTTGCCTTACCAGAGAGACCTACTGCTCTAAAGTCATTTAAGAATCTGTTATTTGCTTTTACTAATTCAGCAGTTTATACAATTAATCCTAATAATCTTTCTATAGTAGATACTATGGAAGGTATGGGATGCTTAGACCCTGTGAGTGTTATAGCTACTGACTTTGGCATGTTTTTTGCAGACAAGAACGGAGTTTATCAACACAATGGCAGGCAAGGTCAGGTAATTAGTCAGCCTATTTTTACATCAGATTATAGTAGTTTAGAAAATTTTACATGGGATAGTATTGGCACATCTCTTGAAACTAATCCACCGAAACTAGGGTTTGACGGACAAAGGAAAGCTTTGTTTATAGTTTTCGATGTGGGTGGTGTCAGTTATGCTTGGGTTTATAGCGTGGGAGCAAAAAGATGGGATTTATGGAGTTTCTCCAGTCCAATTCTATCTTTGACTCAGGGCAAATATGGGGATATACTTGCATCAGACGGAAAACTATCCCAGATTGGAACAAGTCCAACAAGGAAACCTTGGGAGTTCGTTTCAAAGAAGATGACTGCTGGGTTTGATACTTATGAAAAGTCCTTTACAGAAGTCCATGTAGAGGGCGGTAATGGTTTAACGACTAAGTATAAAACTTCTGGCATAGGAACTTATCAAACCTTAACTTCTAACCGTATAGCCTCAGCTTATAAGAAAGCTAAGTGGTTACAAGTACAGGTTGTAGATGACGCTGGGACTCGGGAGATGGAATCTATTGGTATACATCTAAGACCTCTAAAAGCAAAGAGCAGTAAAGTCTAATTATGAGTAGAAGCGAAGACCCAATCATTGCACAAGAAATTGAGGACCTAGAAAATAGGGTGAGGAAACTTGAACAATCAATTACAGGTGGCAGGGAATCTGCATCTGATAAAAATGCCGGTGAACAACAAAATACATATAGGGTTATTAAAGAGAGTGGTAAGCACTATGTTGAATTTAAATCAAAAGAGGGTTGGATTCGTTCTGACTCTTCAACTTTTAACTTGAGGTAATTATATATGGGACTATGGGACATGATAGCTGGTAACCCTAACCAAGGTAAAATGAATCGTATCATTAACAAAGATATGGGTCAGTATACTAGTGGAATGAATCAACTTGGTTCCCAATTTGGGCAACTAGGTGCTCAATCAATGGACTTTAATAGTGGTATTAACACTAATCAAAGAAATATGTTACAGAGTGCGGCGGCTGATGCTACTGCAACAGGTGGTATGCAAGCTCAACAAATGGCGGCTCAACAAGGCATGGGTGGTTCAGGATTATTACAACAAGCAACTCAAAATCAAGCATACTCTAACATGATGGGTGCTGGACAAAAAGGATTACAAGCTTTTATGAATCAACAAAAATTAGGTGCTGGTTATCTGAAGGAACAGGGTAATCTATTAGGTCAAGCAGGCTCAATGCAGAGTGACTTAAACACATCAATGGCTAATGTTGAATCAACTAGGGCGGCAAACACAGGAGCTATGATACAAGGTGGTATCGGTATGGTGGCTAATCTTTGGAACCCATTAGAAGGTTAAGGAAAATAATATGGCAATATATCAAGGTGGCAGAGGAATGGCATTCCAAGGAGGTGGTGGAGGGTCTAGCTCTATGTTTGACCAAATGAATCGAGCGATTCAAAGAACTCAAGAGATTAAACAGTCTCAGAGAGAACAGAAGTTTTTAAATAATTTAAATGAAAATGCCTCTATGATGGGTAAAATCTCTGATGATTTTTATGATACTATAGGAAACGATGCTAAAGGGCATATACAGGTAGGTGGCTCCAAGAATTGGAAAGAACATTATGATGACCTCTCTGGTCAAGGTAAGAAAGCAAGGTATATGAAAAGAGTTTTTGGAAGACAGGCTACTCCAGAACATATACAAAATTGGTTTAAGGGTAAGACAAAAGAAAGAGATACTGAAGTTGTTAATGCCATCACGAGAAAAATGCAAGAGATGGGTACCTCGGATGTTTGGAAAGTTGTTCCTAAGCTTGGTGAGACTGGTGGAAAAGAATTTAAAGATTGGTATGACAATGCCAGTGATGAGACTCGTGAACATTTAAGGACAAAACTTAAGTATGTTCCGGGTCAAGCAGAGGCAAGGTTTACTCCAGATTGGATAGAAAAAAGAATGGCTCAAGGAAAAGGTGGCTATGGAAGTGTTGCACCTTATGCTGTACCGGGTAGTTATTTAGCTTACAAAGGTGGTGAGGCGGCATTCCCATATGTGAAGAGAGCGTTAGGTGCATCTACTAATACTGTAGAAGGTAGACAGCTTATGAAAAAAGAGCTAGTTAATATGCCTGAAACAAAAGCGGCTAGAAGTAAGATTGAAAGAAGAATTAAGAGGTATAAAGCTCAAGCAAGTGCTTCTCATAATGCTGAGGTATCAAAGTTAAAACAAAGATATAAAGATTTGATTAAAGCAGACCCTAATGCCACACAAACGGCTAAACATAAGAGCTTAAGACTCCGAATTGATAAGCTGGAAAAAGCAGGAGTTAGTGGTGGAAATACGAAAGCCGCTAAGAATTTAAGAAGGTATG
>TARA_R100001530_G_scaffold112862_2_pt1 | contig 17548 bp, 30 predicted proteins | sample TARA_R100001530 | Tara Oceans TARA_R100001530 (sample SAMEA2622166) | marine metagenome | biome: marine biome (ENVO:00000447); feature: mesopelagic zone (ENVO:00000213) & marine oxygen minimum zone (ENVO:01000065); material: "saline water (ENVO:00002010), including plankton... | reverse complement strand
TTTGGTTATAATCTAAACCAGTCCCTGTAAAGTTAGCATCAAATGCTGATTGAAAATCCGTTGCACTGAAATTACTATCTCCACCACCACAAGCCCCAAATTCTAATGCTGTTTCACCTGCATTAACTTTAACACAATCTCCTCCGCTTCCAAAGAATGATATTGGGGTATCTAGTAATTGAGTGAAATTTGTTAGGTTTCCGGAAACAAGAGTTTGGTTAATTATGTTTACTGTCCCTCCACTCCAACTAATTGCACTAGCAAATGATATTAAAAAAATACCTACTAGTAAAAAGATTAATTTTCTCATTTAAATCATTAGAAACTTTAAATTAAATACATTACCATTAATCAAAAATCTAGTCTACTAAAAATATCTGAACCATTCATTCCAGTTTTACTTGTAACTTGTTTTTTAGAAAGTTTTTTTCTCTTTTTTCTTCCTAAAACTTTTGGAGTTTCTAACGGTTTTCTTTTTAATCTAGCTCTGGCAATTGCATCATCTCTGAGTTGTTGTTCTCTAATTAACTTAGCTTGTTTTTGGATAACTGGTGCTACTTTTTTACCTGTTTTAAGGATTCTTTTTCCAAATCTAGCTGATAATCTTTTTGCTTTTGCTCCAGCTCCAATTAATTTTTGATGTTTTAATTCAAAAAGTTGTTTACTAAGTTTTTGTTTTTCAGAAATTTTCTCAGATAAACTAGTTTCTTTAGCAATTCTTTTCCTTTGCTCAGCTATTTCTCTCTTTAATTGTGCTATTGTTTTTGCCATTTTATTTTTTACGAGTTACTGAAACTCCATATCCTTTCTTCTTTTTAAAGATTGAAGCATTAAAACCTTTTGACCTAGCTCTAGCTGATTGTGATTTAGCAGTTGTTTTATTCTTTGCTCTGTGTCCTACCATATTATTTTCTACCTCCTTTCAGTCTCATTGCTTTAAATTTTACAAAAGTATCTAATTTTTTAGGAGTTTTATTAACATTAATTTTAAACTTACCTTTAAAACCTCTATTTTTAAGTTTCCTTTGAGCAGATGCTATATTCTTTTTTTTAGACCCTAAATTGAAAATAAAACCTTCAAGTTGGGTTATTTTATTTACCATATTATTTTCTACCTCCTTTTAGAATTTTTTTAATCTTAGTGAAATCTTTGGCTTGTTTCTCAAAATCAGGTACATCCATTAACATATTATTAATCGATTTTCTATTTCCAGGAGTAACTCTAATATTTCCTCTAACACTTGGATGCTCTACTTTTAAATGTCTCATAAGTCTTTTTTCTTTTTTAGTTCCTAGGTTTATTTGTAAAGTCATTTTAAAATTTAACTCTTGTATTCACTCTAAATGGAAGTAATACTGATTTAAGTCTTTTTCGCATTGGTTTGCTTTTAATTTTTTTCCTTTTTTTGATTACCATGTTATTTCCTTTTTGCTATTTTAATTCCTTTAAAAGGTTTTCTAGGATTTCTTTGTTTAACATCTAAGAATTTAACACCTCTCTTAGTAAACTTAAACTTTACCCAAGCTTTAGTTCTTCCATTAAATTTCTGTAATATTGGCATATTTATTTACCTCCTCTTAACTGTTTTTTAATCTGATTAGGAGTTAATTCTTTAAATATTTCTAAAGGGATACCATCACTTAAAGGATCAAACTTTCTAATTATAGGTTTAGTTTTAACCTTTCTCTTCTTTAAGTCTTTTACTAATTCTTCTGCGAAGTTTACCATTTTCCTATGTTGTTCCTAACCAAAAAATAAAAATAAAAAAAAGAGAATGGAAGTTTAAACTTCCCTTCTTCCTCCAAAAGCAAAAGCAGTTACTAAAATACCAATCACTAATCCTAGGAAGATTATAGTTCCTACAAGACCAATTAATGAAGTATAACTTCCGAATTCAGTAGTCATATTATCACTAGCTGTACAAGCTTCTGATCCCCATGTACCTGTATATGAAACATTCCAATCACCTGATGAGTAATTCATTGTAAGATTAGTTAATATTCCAGTAGTTGAACCAATTGCATAATCTTGACCTTGTACCATCGAGGGTCCAGTTGCGTTTGTTGCTTCACTTACCACAAAATTACCTGATGAACAAAGAGATGCATCTGAAACAGCTACCCCTCCAGCTACAATGGTAACAGATTCATTAATAGCAGCAAGTGATGAAGTACCTGCAAAACTAGTATTTAAACTTACAAATATAACGATTGCAATTATAACAAGCACCGCTACTAAAACTAATGTCAATACTGCTCCGAAAGCTTGATTAAGCTGAATTCCTTTTTTTCTTTCCATAATTTTTATACCTCCTTACAATCATGTTCTTTGTTTAGGATAATTTAATAAAAAATTAAATAAAATCTAAAGCCCCTTTGAGTTAGAAAGGAGGGGCAACCCTTCCATAATTTTTAGAATCTAATTAAACTCTTCGTCCACCGAATGCAAAAGATGCCACAAGAACACCAATTACTAGACCTAAGAAGATAATTGTACCTACCAAACCAATCAAAGATGTATAGTTACTAAACTCAGTTGTCATTGCATCTGATGCGTTTGCTTCTGCACTACCTGCATCAAAACTTGCTGATAATGTTACGAATAAGAATATAGCGATAATAACTAATACTGCTACTAAAACTAATGTCAATACTGCTCCGAAAGCTTGATTAAGCTGAATTCCTTTTTTTTGGGATAAAACTGATCTCATTAAAAAATTAACCCCCTTTCAATCATCTTTTCAGAAATACTAATTTTCATGATTTGAATAGAAAAATAATATATACATACATTAGTAATTAAAGTGTAACAGAATGTAACTAATTGTTACATAGTGTAACAAAACATTAGGTTTCATTAGGTTTTAATTACTAATGTTTTTAAGCTATCTAAGAAGTTTAACAGCTATTATTTCTCCAGCTTCATAATCACTAGCTTCAATAACATCATAAGTTACTTCTTCAATTTGTTTTTTTTGTTGGTCTAAAACTTGTTTAAGTTTAGGTCCTATTCTTACTACAAAACTTCTGGGTTTTTCTTCTTCCATTCTATTGCTTAGCTGTTGATAATTTAATCCAAAAAGCTCCAAGTGAAACTCCTATAATTAATAAGTAAATCCACTTCTGTTCAATCAAAGCTAATAAACCTAACATAATTGATAATATTGTTGCACTAAAACTTGCAAATACCCAAGCTCTTGATGCAGGACGACCTTCAGCAAGTACACCAATAAATTGAACTACCCAAATTACAAGTATCATAAGTGGAAAGAAAAGACCTCCAGTTAAATCATTACTTACAAACTGGAAAATACTAAGTAAATCCCGAGTATTATTTATGTTAGGTATTGGATAGTAACTTGCATTAAATACCATTTACTTCATCCATGCTATTTTGTTTTATATATTTATACACCATTATAATCGCCCCCTACTAATTGAACTTATCCAACTCCAAACTAACATAATTGTTAATAATACAAAAGCAATTGTAATTGTTATTCTTGTAACTGTTGGATCTAATCCAAAATCTTCTGCAAAACTTTCAGTCATATCACCAAATAAATCTAATGTGGAAAACACCATTTGAATAATTGTAAATGTCGACTGGAAAGCTACATCAAACGTTCCTCTAAATCTTAAACCTTCTCCAGCAGTAGCAGCTTTTCTTGCTGTTTCTATTTTTTCAGTTTGTTTTGTAAGTCTATCATAATTATCTGCAAAATCTGGATTAGTTAATAAATCAGAACCATATTCACTTTGGATACCTGCAACTGCTAAAACCCATAATGCAATTAAACCACTAAAAAGTATTCCAGCCATTACAAAATCTCTAGTATTAAATCCTTTTTTATTTATCATTTTTCCATCACCCACGTTAGTACAATTGCAATTGCAATAATTGCAGTTACAAAGACAGATCCAAAGCTGATTAATCCCATTAAGTTAACTAAAAAGATAGTTATAGTCATAGACCATATCCCTGCAACTTCATTAAATTTAAACATGAATGAAGCAATAAGTATTAAGAACCATCCAAAAAATAAACCTAAGATTCCAACTGCTGTTGAAAAATATTCTATTTGGAAACTTATTTGTTTATCTAATCCTTCTCCAGTTCTAGTTATAAAACTACTTGCAACATAAAATCCAGTTGTATTCCCAACATTACAATTTAATGTAGCAGAAGATAATGAAGAATTATCATTACAAATTGTAACATAAGCTGAGGAATTAGTTAGAGATGTTTGTTGTACCAACAACCTTCCTAAAGTAAAATTTCCTGAAGTATCAACATAAGTATAAGTAACAATCCCAGTATTTTTATTCCAAGTTAATGTTGAATTTAAACTTACAATATCATTTTGAGAACTCCATGGTTCTCCTAAATCTTCTCCAGTATTAAAAGTTAAAGTAAATGGAGATGTTTCAGGAATAACTTTTTGTTGACCTGTTTCTAATAAAGTTACTCCACCCTTTTTGATTATGAATTTATAATCAACTGTTTCAGTTTCAAAGAAGCCAATGGACTTTCCATTGTCATCTGTTCTTGCAATCTGAATTATCTTAAAGATTCCTTCACCTGGATAAAATCTATGAATTTCAATTAAAGCATCTCTCACTGGAAGTAAATTTTCATCTTGTACTTTTAGGATAAATGAAGTTGAAGAAGTTGATTTCAACAAAAACATATTAATATCTTGGAGATTATCATCTATACTAAATTTATCAAAATAATAAAATCTAGGAGTGTATAAAGAAGTGTTTTCAGATTCATCATAATCTATGGTTGCATCAGTTTGCATAGTTATATTGGGACTAATACATAAATCCATTTCAGTAACATTACTACTAAAAGTATTATTACGTTTAACTGTTCCACCACCAACCCAAAAATCAAATGTGGCATCAAATCTAAATGGAGATATTCTTGATAAATTTTGTTCGTCAAACACTGTAAAGTTTAATGATTCTTCTATAAATGTAGCATTACATTGTTCTAAGAATATTTTCGTAACATTCTGTTCTTTTAATGAACTATTAAAGCTAGTGGAAGTACTACCATCAAATACAGATATTTCCCAAAGAAAAGTTTTATTTTGTTCAACTCCAGATGCAACTAAAGGTATATCAATATTTTCTCTAATTGAACATAAATTTCCAACACAGGTAGCACTACCTAAAGTTCTTGTTCCATTATAATTTAATGTAGCGGTAACAGATAATATTCCTGGAATCGTTGTTATATTTAATTCAAATTCTTCATTAGCTGTTTCATTCACGATTGCATTGAAAGTGAAATTATCTTCACTAAATGAATTTCGGGAGAAAGTATTGTTTGCTGTAGCACGAGAACATATTGTTCCAGTTGTGTTGATTGCACAAGATTCATAATTCCAATTAAAGTTAGTTCCTAATGGAATATTAAATAAGTTAATTGTTGTTTCATTAAATGTACCACTAAGATCAGGAGTTGTTGTTTCATTGAATAATGAATCATTAGAATACCATACAAATAATGTAGAATTTGTTATATTAAATATCCCAGTTGTAGGAGAAATACTAAAATTACCTGTTAAATTAAGGCTAGTACTAACTGTTGAAAAACTTGTTGAAGGGGATACTAAAGCAACATCAAAATCTATATCTATTGCATCTGCATTAAATCCTAATCCATCCCCATCATTATACAAATCAGTAACTTCACTAGCTGTTAAAGATCTATTCCACATCCCAACTTCATCTATACTACCACTCATACATTCTACAAATGATTGAGTTCTACAAGCAAACATAGAATTACCTTGACCATTATTAAAAGTCCCAGATAATGAAGTAAAACCTTCAAAAGTTCCATTCATATATAATAGTTGGTCTGTTGTATTAAATACAGCAACAATATGAACAAACTCATCTTTTGTAAATCCTGATGCTGCAGTAATAATATTTACTAGTGCATCATTTCTTCTAGCAATCACACTTCCAGCAGCATCTTGAATAATAATATTATCAGATAATGATCCACTTTTTGGTCCTTCCCAATAAATTACTCTGTCAAAAGCTCCAGTTACATTTACCCATAATGAAATACTACAATTATTATCTGAACAAGCCCCAATATTTCCATCAGTAATATTTACATAATCATTTCCTCCAGAAGTAAAAGTATAACTTCCATTTATTATTCCAGGATCTTGGTATACAACTCCAGTATCTACTGTTCCATTATGAGTTCCATTAAGTTTATCAATTAAATCTCCAGATGCTTCATTAAAATCCCAGTAACCAACAATGTGTTGATTTAAAGCCTCAGTCCAAACAGCCCATTCATTAATCTCTTTACCGAATAATGTTGGAATCCATTCCACATTATCTCCAGGTTCAACATCTGTAAATATTGCAATTGTAATTTCTCCCTTAGGAAGTTTATTTAATTTAGATTCTTCTAAATCTACCCATTCAAAAACATCTTCTTGGTGAGTTCCCTTAACTACATTTCTACAAACTTGTTCTCCCTTTTCATCAGCACAAACTGTTTGATAATCATTAACTATCTTAGTTCCAGTTATAGATTTATATTTGTATTTGAATGCCCTATCAAATTTCTTCATTCCATTGTTAACATCATAAAAATCCATATCTTTTAATGTATTGGAATAATCTGAATCTAAATTATCAATTTCAAACTCTGCAACCTTTTGATAAATACCTTCACCCCTATCAATTACATTATAAACTAATGGAGTGTTTAATTTTATTGTTGCAATATCACTTCCTAAACCTAAAGCATTTGTAATTGTAACTTCTTTCTTATCTGGATTATAACTCTTGGTATTATCCCAGTCAAATGCTGAAATTAATGGGATTATTGTGAACATTATCATTAGTAGAACTATTAAATGCTTGTAGTGAAGGTTTATGTTGAAGTTATTTGTTAGTTTTTCCATTATAATGCTCCCTGCTTAGGTCCACCAAAGAAACTAGAGAATTTAGCAAACACAATAATCATTGATAATGCTCCAACGATTAATGTTATTATCACAATATTTTGCATTACTGCTGAAATTAAACCTTGGGAGCCAAGAGTATCTACAAGAACAGGACTGGATGCAAATTGCTCAAAGGCATTCCCAAGATAACCTCCTAGGAAGACAGTTACTCCTAAGAAGAAAATATACATAAATAGAAATATTGGATGTGTTTTGGTTAAAAAAGAAGTTATCATTGTACTCATAACTAATCCAACAAATAAGAAAAAGAAACCTTTTTGCATTCCATTAGCTCCCAGTTCGGATAATTCTTCAATTGCATCATATCCTCCAGACGATTCATTTAAACCAGCACCATATAATCCATCTGCTATTGATGGGATAACAAATGATAATACAAGTAGTCCAATAGCAAATGTAAACACAGTTACTAAAAAGATTAACATATCAGGTAAATCACCCTTCTTAAAACATAAAGAAATCATTCTTTTTTATACCTCTTTTTTGTATTTTAGAATTAAACTTATCTTTCTTTATTGGAGTTAATTTAATTTCTTGAATCATCTTTGTGAAATTAGCTTGTGATAAATTCATAATACCTAATTCTCTTTGCAATTTTCTTCTTTGTTTTTCAAAGATATTATTAAAGAACTTTTCATCTACAGCAATTACAACTTTTCTTGTAGCCATAATAAAACAATCGTTTTTATTTATTAAATACATTACCTTAAATAGTAATGTATTTAATAACAAATTTAATCTCCATTATCATCAGTTAATCCCCTATAAGAATAAAAAGATTTAAAGGCAACAATTACTAACCAAACTATTAACGCAAATAATCCTCCAGCAGTAAGTATTGTTAGTAAAATATAAAATGAACCATAAGAAGAAACAATACTTGTTAAATCAGAAAAGAACTCCTGCATTACAGATACTCCCATTCCAACTGAAGCTAAGATAGTTAAGAAAGCCATACTAATAAAGAATATCTTCATAGAATTATTCTTAATTACAATGCTTAAAATTAAAAAGAATATTACAATCATACTCATTGAAAATATTGCTCCAAATATTATTGTTCCTTCTCCAGAAGTTAATGCTGAACAAAATGGAAGACTAAATAAAATTGACAAAAGCATTAATATTTGTTGTTTTATATTCATAAATATCTACCCCCAAAATATATGGTTCCAACAAACACGGAAATCATAATTAAATACATTACCCCCATGTTAAAATCAAAAACAATTCCTCTTCTCTTAGACCAATATAAAGGGAAAAACTGAGTAAAACTCTTTGGATGTTTAATCATAAATTTAAATAGTTGTTTATAATGTATTGCTTGAGGCATTAAAAAATCTAATTTAAAGTCTTGTATTGATATATTTTTATTTGTATGAGCAAATTCATGTTCTAATATAGGATTTAATAAATTTGGATAATCTCTTAAATTTTTATTTATTTCAATACAATCATCAAATCTATTTGCAATACCATAATCTACTTCAACTATTGGAATACTAATCGATGTCATCTAAACCTCTCATTACCCTCCTCATTTTAATAAAAGAACTTAACCATACTAAAATACTAACTAAAAACACAAAATAAAACAAAATTGAAAATAATACATAATATAATCCATAAACTGTAGTTATACTTGATGAAGGTAAATATTCTTCTAAGTGTCCATTAACAAATCCAGTCATAAATATTATAGGTATAAATGAAAATAACATAAATACAATCGGCATTAACCTTGATTTTGGTATAAATGAATCTGTATCATTTTCTTCTCTTAGATGTTCTTCATTTTCTTCATCATCATCCCTAAATCTACTAAACATTCTTCCAGATATAAATAAAGTGATTATACTTAAAACCATAGAAGGAAAAATAATTCCAAATAGATTTATCCCATATCCTTGTTCAACCCTTCCAATAAATAATAATGCCGTATTATTTTCACAGTCAACAAGTTCATAATTTCCACGTTCTAAGTCAAGAGTAAAATTATATATGTTATCTGTAAATACAAATGTTTCAAAACTAAAATTAATATTTGGATTGGTTGCATTAAATACAGTTACATTTTCACTACACTCTATTGGAACTGTAAATCCCACACAAGGTATTTTTGATACATCTTGGGAATTAGTATCTAAACAAGTTGGTAATGAAGCACTTATTAAACTAATAAAAAATACAAAAAAGAAAAGTGCTGTAAATATTTTTCTCATCTTTTTTTAAAAGAAACTTTAAATTAAATACATTACCTTTAACTCAAAATAGTTTACTCCCTATATAATATCCTAAATCATTTACAAAATCACTAAAAAGTGCATAACCCATAAATACTAATAATATTAAAATTAAATGAATTCCAAATTGATCACTTGCATTATTTTTTAAAAATATGTAAAATAAAATTCCAAGAGACCAAAATATAACAAAAAACATAAATTGAGTTAATATTAATTTTGCTTGGGGGTGAACTTTAAATTGATTTCTTTCGGCAGTTACAGGATTTACTTCTCTGAATTCTATTTTAGGTTTTGTTGGCTTCTGTTTTATAACATTATTATCTAATGTTTCATTAGATAATGTTTCTATTTCTATATCATCTGAGTAATCTTTCATAACCATTGCATTGGTAATTAATAAAGCACCTAGATTTGAAAGTATTATTAAAAACATTAAAATATCAAAACACAAGAATAATTTCTTATGTTTTCTTCTAAATCCTTTATTTAAACTTTCATTTGACAGACTCTTTTGTTTGGTTAATCTTTTGATATTTATTTTAGATTTATTGATATTATCTTTTAGATTACTAATTTTTAAATCTATATCAAATGGATTATCCATTTTAATCAATTAAGGCAACTGCGTCCAAACTGCTGCGAACCCGATGAAAACCGCAACTAATACAATTGCAATTGCAATTGGTGTTTGGAATTGTTGCATGAAACTTTTCAAACTATAAGCTTGTTTTGAAGCTGAATCAAATGCTTGTTGCCATGCTTTTGAATGTCCAGTATCACATTTAATATCTAAAATTGATTCTTTAACAGTTGTGATTTCTCCTGTTTCTTCGTCTTGATAGTCCACATCATGTTCTAAATAACTCTTAGGTAAAACTGGACGGTAATCAACTGGTGATAATTGGACAACTGTAATTAATCTATCTCCTTGCAAATATCTTTTAGGATCAAATATCTTTAATGGAATTTTAGGGGATAACATACCTGAACGTTTAATATAAACAACTCCTCTTTTATTATGAAAATACCCTTTTCCCCATTCACCATTTACAATTGTACCATCACTTCTTGGTAATTTAATTTCAACACGTAAATTCCAATGTCTCCAATTATAAATGAACCAAGCAATAACACACATAATTAGAGCCATTATAGTAAACATAACTCCAAGAAGGATTAGTAATCCAATACTACTTCCTTGTGGAATTAATCCACTAACAATCCCACCAATATTTTCTGCCATTTTTACCAGAACTTAAAGTTATCTACAAACCCCCCTTTATTCTTTCCCATATTACTACTTTCAGTTAATCTCATAATCTTAAATATTCTTCTTGATTCCTGTCCGTTCTGCGCTCTTTTTAAAACAGTAAAACAAGTAGAACAAATGATATGACCTATTCTATCATATTCACTATACCTTCCTTCTATCTCATACCTCTCTGCATTTACAACTAAATGATTCATAACCCAATTCCTAATTAATTCCATTAAGTTATTTATTTCAGGTGGTGAAAAATTACTCATTGAAGTATTCTGATTTAGTATAGAACCTAAGAAAGAAATAAAATCTGAAATTAATTCATCAGAAACAGTTTCAGCTGTCTTTGATATTGGAACCCATTCACCTGTAAAATCCTTTTTCTCACCCCTAATCCGATGTTCAATATCGGCTAATAAATTATCAGGGTTAATTTGTTGTAGAATATTTGTAACCTTTTCTTCCTTCATTGCATCTGCATACATTGCATTTGGATCATTTGCAATTTGTTGTTGCTGTTGTTGATTCATAAATTCCGCTTCAGAAATATTTCCTGTCATAACTTAGTTATGTATAATTCATTAATAAACATTACTATTCATAATTATTTTTTCTTACTCTTTTTTTTCTTACTCTTCTTCCTTTTTGGAACTTTGAAGCCAGTTTCTAATCCCCTAATGGTTCCTGGTAAAACACCTAAATCTATTCCTCCGACACTAGTTGTAAAACCAGGATCTTCAATTCCCAAAACAATTCCTGTGAAACTTGGACGAATCGGAACTCTTGCTTTTACTCTTCTCTTTGGTTTTCTTCTTGTTCCTGTACCTCCAAGTAATGGTGGGAATAAAAATGGGGTTGCAAATCTAAAACTTTCTCTAGGTGCAAATGGTGTTCTTGGAGTTATTGGTGGAGCAAGTAATGGTTCTTCTAATTCTCTTAAAAATTCTTTTTGTGGTGTTTTTGGAATTTGAGCTTGTGGTGTTTTAAGTGCTGTTGCTTCTTTAAATGCAGGAATAACTCCTCCTCTAAGTTTAGGTTGTTGAATATCTCCTAATCCTAAACCTAATCTTGAGGAAGTACCTAATAAATCAAATTGTTTTTCAACTTCTAATTCTCCAATTAATAAACTACTCTTACTTGCAGGTCCCGTAAGTGAAATATCAAATGCTCCTCTTTCTCCTACATCAAATTTAGGTATTGACGTTCCAGAGAATATCCTAGAAGATTGTAAATCTAAACCTTGACCTCCAACACTTTTTGGTAAACCAACACCTAATAATCCTGCTGGTTTAACTGATGGTTTAACAATAGGAGTAATAGATTTTTGAATTACTTTTTGAGAAACAGCTGGAGCAATTGAGAAAGCAGAGATATCTGTTTTAGTTACTGTTTTCAATCCAGTTCCAAAACCAGTATCACTTATAGAAGTATCTAATCCACCTTTAATTTGTTTCCTTACATCAACAACTTTTAATGCAGTTACTGATTCTGGTTGAAAAGAAACTGACTTTGGAACTAATTGTTTTATATTAAATTCAGTTGGGATTCCTGTTCCAAATGTCTTTTGTAAAACTTGAACATCTGCTATATCTTTTTGTGTTGAAATAACTGTAGTTGGTTTTCCACTAATAGAAAGAATAATATCTTTTTCTCTTGCACCAATTCCAGAAACTGGAAATCTTTCAACATTAAATTCAAATGACTGTAATGATGTATCAACTTTTAATCCTTTCTTTGTTCTTATTATTCTAGCTTCAAGTTGAGATTGTTTTGTTAATTCAATGTCACCTGCAAATCCTTTGAATTTTTCTGCACCTTGAAATCCAAAACCTTTTAAATTTGTTGGAATAACATCTCCTGCAACACCAAACTTTTGTGTTAATAATTTTGTATCTCCTGTAAAAAAATCTTGAAACTTAATAGTAGAAGTACCTTTACCACCAATCACTTCAGTAGTTCCACCTCTTCTAATAAACGGTGCTATAACTTCTGTTTGAATACTTGCTCCTTCAATAGATGCACCACCCTTTAAAATGTCAACTCCTCCTTCTCCAAATTCAAATCTAGCTCCTCTTTCAAGTTTAACTTGAGAACTTAAAAAATCTAGTTGAGCTGCACGTTCTTGTCTTAATAAACCTGTTCTTGAAATACCAATTCCAGCTAATCCAAATCCAACTTCAACTCCTCCAGTTCCTAATTCAATTGCTCTTTCTTTAAAAGTTAAATCTTCACCTAGTATTCCCTTACCAATGTTAGGTATTCCTTCAGCGACAAAAGATGCTCCGATAACTGCAGCACCAACAGGTGATAAACTTCCAGCCCCTATTGCCGTTAATTCTGCAACTGGTTTTACATCAATTACTGGTTTTCCTGCTCTTCCTACTGACTCTCTAAAACTAATTCCTTTTTCTAAATCAGGAATCTTTTCCTGAAATCTTTCTTCAAACTTAGTTTCAAATTGTTTCTCTGCTTCTTCTACAGTTAAAGTTCCTTCTGTAACTTGAGGTTGCAATTCTGCTACTAACTCTTTTGAAATATCTTTTGAAACATCTGAAACTCTAACATCTGTAGGAATTAATAAAGAAGGATCAATTAATGCTTGTTCTCTTAATCTTTCAAAACCTGTAAATGTTTCTCCACCACCTGCACCAAATGGTAATCTTTCATCAGAAACAGTTCCAAAAGTAGGTCCTTGAAATTCAATATCTCCTTTTCTTCCAGTAAAAAATCTTTGTAATGGAGCAGCTAAAGTTCCTGCTGCTTGAATTGGTGTACCTTCAATAAAGAAGAATTCTCTTCCAGCTTTTTGAAATAAATTTTTATCAAATCTTTCAAAACCTTGAACTCCTGTTCCAATACCCAATGCTTTTTCTGTTGATGTTTTAGGTAACTCAAAAGATGGTTGTTGTCTAGATTTAGTAGTACTAGGTAATGATGGTAAATCTCTAACATCAGCAGGAAGAGATTGTTGTAAAGATTGTTCTAGTGGGGTTGACGATAATTGTCCTGCAATTGTTCCAGAAAATATTTGTTCTTGTCTTGCAGTTTCCATAACTTGAAAGTCTTTTTTTCTTGCTAATGATTGTTGTAATGCTTCTTCTTTAGCTTGTCTTGCAACTTCATCTGCTGCTTTTCTTGCTGCTTCTAAGTCTGCAGCTGGTGCAATTGTTTGTCCTCCACTTACACTTCCAGCTCCTCTAACGCTTTGTTTTCCTGCACTTGGAAAAGAACCTCTAATTACTGTGCCTCCAGATGTAATAACTCCTCCTCCTGCAGCAGATGCAACTGGTGTACTTGAAGAAGTTGGAAATGATTGGTTCACCATTTAGAGTTATGGTTTTTATTTATTAAATACATTACCTTAAATAGTAATGTTTATAATTATAGGAAGGTAAGATAAGGTATGTCGGAAGATCAATATGATGACAGTATTATTTCTGAGGGTGCAGAGTATTCAGCAAAATCAGAATTCTCTAAACCAAAGTTAGTTGAAGAAGCTGTTAGAAAATGTGTTGAAGCAAGAAGTAAAGAAATGATTAATGGCTATTATAATTATAAATTTGATAAAGAGGGAATACCTTTAAAAATATGGATACCAGATCAAAGGGAAGTATTTATTTCTAGTATTGAAGCATTGAGGAATTTATTATCTCCAGAGATTAAACAGAATGGAAAATTCCAAGAAGTTGAAAAAAAGATTAGGAGTAAGAAAAAAGAAATGTTTGATAAGTATTGTTATACTGAAACGGTTCCAGAATTTAATGGGGAAGATAGATTAGTTTATAAAAAAACAGATCTGAAATATATTCCAAACAAAGGAGAGAAAGTTTGTTTAATGAAAATATCCCCTGGATCAAGAAAGATAATTAATGAAACAGTTGGAGGATGGGACAGGAAAGTTGATTTTTATTTAGATGAAATGGTAAAATTAAATGATGAATTGTTTTCTGCATTAAATGAATTGGTTGATAGTTTGAATTATTTCAAAACTAAATCTAGTTTTTAAAATGGCTGAAGTATATGATTTTGAAAATATGCCTGAAGCAGATGTTGTTCTTAATCACATAAATACGAGATATAAAAAAGGTCTTAATAGTAATATTTACATTATAGGTTTAAGTGGTTCTGGTAAAAGTTCTACAAGTATTCGGTTAGCCGAATTACTGTTTAAGAGCAGAGATGAAAAACCTAGTATCACCATAGTTGATTCATTGTTAGAATTACTTAGAGCAATCCGTTCTTCTAAGAATGGAGATATTGTTGTGATTGAAGAAGTGTCTGTTCTTTTCCCATCAAGAAGAGCAATGGCTGCAGAGAATGTTTCTATTGCAAAAGTTTTAGATACTTGTAGAAAAAAGGAATTATGTTTAATTTCCAATGCTCCATTATGGAATAGTATTGACTCTCACATGAGAGCTTTAGGACATATCTTAATTGAAACATTAAGAGTTAATAAAACAGAAAAAGTAGTTGTTAGTAAATTCCATAGATTACAAACAAACCCATTATCCTCTAAAACTTATAGACATACCATGCAAAGAGATGGGAGGGATGTTGCAAGAATGTTTACACGTATGCCTAGCATTGAAAGATGGAGAGATTATGAAAATCAAAAAGATAAATTTATGGATGAATTATATGAAAGATTAGAAGGAGAGCAAGAATTTAAAAATAAAAAAATGGAAAGAGCAATGGGAATTTATAAGTTTGGAATGCTCGGTCTTTCTGAAAAACAAAAAGAAATGATTAAGCTTATTGAAGTTGACAAAGTTTCATGGGAAGAATTTAGAAATACTTTTGAATATGGAAGTATACACACTGCTCAATCAGGTTATAGGGAAGCTAAAAAAAAGGAAAAAATTGTAAAATCAAAAACAGAAAAATAGTTAATCGGTATACCGAATAACTCTTCAAATTGATTTATTAGTTTACCGATAATCTTATATACCCTCTTACCTTACCTTACCTTATGATAGAGAGGACAATTAAAGGTAATAAAAAACAGATTTCATTATACCTTAATGTAAAACAGCTTACCTTACTTGATAAGGAAGCTAAGGATAACGAACTATCAAGAAACAAATTATTACAAAAAATAATAGATTACCACTACCCAATAGGTAATAAAATAGATCAAAAAAATACATCTCAATAAAGATAAATGATTAATACTATTAACCCTATATTATACATAAGGTTAAGAAGTATAGGTATAAGTATATACTACATCACCACAAAGTATATAAAGGTATAAGTATAAGTATAATTATGAAAATGAAAACACAAAAAAAAGAAAAAGAATCGGATGAAATAAGCCGATCACTTCTTTATACTCCAATAGAGATAAATAAAAAAGAGGGGCTTAAAACCCTCTCATTATATTAAAATGGAAACACAAAAGCTATTAAATGAATTTAGAAAATATAAAGAAAGCAAAGATTTTAAAGAAAAATATAGTGGAAGTATTAAATTTCTTTTGGATAATAAAGATAAAAAATTAAGAGATTTTGATAATAATCCTATTTGGAAAAAATCAAACTCATTTGTAAGTGAAGAGTTAATAAAAAAGTTTGGATCTAATGAATTGGATTTAATAAACTTTTACGTTTATATAAATAGAGATTTACTAAGGATTGAAAAAATGAATAAATCAATTAAAAAATTAAAGGAGTCTGGAAAAATAGAAATATTTAAAGATAGTGAAAAATTATCAGACAACAAAAAAATAATTGAACTTATAGTTATTGATAAATACGAAACTAAAATAATATTTGGAAGATTAGTAAAGGTTGAAACTGAAAATGGGCTTTTTTTAATTCAAAAAGGGAAAAGTAGGAAAGGTTTAAGATTAGATAAGGACAAGAGGTATTTTATTTAAAATGGAAACAAAACAAGAAACAATAAAAGAAATATTAAAAAGTTTTTATTTAGTTTTAAATGAATATGATGAGGGATATTTAAAAAAACTTCTTAAAAATATTAAAGATAAAGGTGAACTTTTAGAAGTGTATTTTATACATAAGGATAAATTTGATAATTTATTTAAAGAATTAAAAGAGGGGTTAAAAAATGAATAAAGAAATAATAAAACAACAACCAAACGAAGAAAATCCGATAATAGTTGAAAATTATCCTTATGGATTTAAAAGAACTAAAATAAGGTATTGGGTGGAAAGTGTAAAAAAGAAAGGGGATAGATTTGTATCTCAAACTTTAAACCCAAAAACTAATTTATGGAATAAACCTAAAAAATCAACCTATGGGGCTGTAAATGTGGTTTATGAGGATGAAAAAGGGCATATAACCTATTATAATCTATATTGGAGTACTTCAAAGGAAGATTATCAAAAATTCATGGATTTTAAAGGGGATTTGGTATTAAATGAACTCCAGGAAGAACAATTAAGACGAATAAGGGCTTATATTAAAGGTTATGAGGGCGTTAAATTTGAATGTGTAAATGTAACCAACCAAACAGAAGAAGAAGAAAATAAAAGAAATAAAGAACAAAATAAAATAAAAAATATAATAGATAATAGAATTGCTTATAATTATAATAATGATAATGGAGTTTTAAATTAAAATGATAAATCAAAAAGAAAAATTAAAAATAATGAGTATAATAAATATGTGTAATGCTATCAAAAGAGATGATTTAAAAAAGAAAAAGGATAGTGATTTTTGGATATTAAAAATTAAAGATATGTGTGGGGAGTTATTAAAATGAATAAAAAAGAAGCAATAGAATTAATAGAAGAATATGGCTGGAATGTTGAAGAGGGAAAATATTTTTTGTATGGTGGTGGAGATGTTTTAAGTTTTAGAAATTTAAAAGAGTTATTAGATTATGCAAAAATGTTAAAAAAGGAGAGAGTTGATTAAAATGGTTACTGGTTATGATATTTGCCCAAGATGTAAAAAAAAGTATTCTTTAAGTAGAAATAATCATAAAAATCCACAAGGAATTTTAAAAATAGGAAATACCCATTTATGCTTAAATTGTACTAATGATATTTTAAAAAATAAGAATC
>TARA_R100001530_G_scaffold63380_1_pt1 | contig 17892 bp, 13 predicted proteins | sample TARA_R100001530 | Tara Oceans TARA_R100001530 (sample SAMEA2622166) | marine metagenome | biome: marine biome (ENVO:00000447); feature: mesopelagic zone (ENVO:00000213) & marine oxygen minimum zone (ENVO:01000065); material: "saline water (ENVO:00002010), including plankton... | reverse complement strand
TTTAATAATGCCAGAGTCCCTATTCAACAATTAACTGCATCGAGTGGGGCTAATAAAATGCAAATGTTAATTCAAAACTTTAATTACTATTTAGATATGGTACGACAAGTGACTGGGTTAAATGAAGCAAGAGACGGATCGACTCCAGATCCTAATTCTTTAGTTGGTGTTCAGAAATTAGCTGCATTAAATTCTAATACAGCTACTCGTCATATATTACAGGGAAGTTTATATATAACTAAGACGATTGCCGAAGCCTTAGCTATTAGAACTGCCGATGTTTTAGAATATTCGGATTTTGCCGATGAATTTGCAATGCAGATAGGCAAATATAATGTAAAACTATTAGGGGATATTAAAAACTTATACCTTCATAGTTTTGGAATATTTATTGAACTTGCTCCTGACGAAGAGCAAAAGGCGATGCTTGAAGCTAATATTCAGATGGCTTTATCTCAGAAAGATATAAATTTAGAAGATGCTATAGATGTTAGAGAAATAAAAAACATTAAAATGGCTAATCAACTATTAAAATTAAAGCGTAAGAAAAAACAAGAAGCAGAGCAAGAGATGAAAATGCAAGAGCAACAGATGGCTGCTCACATGCAAATGCAGGCTCAGCAAGCTGAAGCTCAGGCAGATGGTCAGCGTATTCAAATGGAAACTCAAGCTAAAATGCAGTACCGACAAGCGGATATTTCTTTTGAAATTGAAAAAATGAAAGCTGAAGCTGCATTAAAAGGGCAGTTAATGCAGGAAGAGTTCCAGTATCAAATGCAGCTAAAAGGCGTGGAGCAATCGCAATTAGACGCAAGAGAGCAGAAAAAAGAAGACTCAAAAGATTTTAGAACTAAACTCCAAGCCACTCAACAGTCAAAAATGATAGAGCAGCGTAAGCGTAATTTACCATCTATTAACTTTGAGTCAAACGAGGACAGTTTAGATGGTTTTGATTTAGCGGAATTTGACCCCAGATAACAATGTCTCTTATAAAAAAAAATAGAAAAAGACATGCCCGAAACATCAGAAAAGGAGTAGGCAACAAATTAGCTGATGGAAGAACTGAAACCCATAGAATGGCAGACTACGAAGGGGTAAATAAAAAAGGGAAAAAAAGATATTACGCAGCTCCTACTATAACTTTTAACAAAAAAGGGGAAAAACAACCCCAAACTTTTAAAGAAGCTTTAGAAGCAGGAGAGGTCTATGAATTTAAAAGTAAAAAGAGGGCGGAAAAATTTGCTTGGGGAAGCTGGAAAAAAGGGAAAGACAGAAGACAAGCAATGAAGCAATATCGTAGTTTTAAGAAAAATAGAGCTTAAATTTTAAGCTCAAAATAAATATAATATAATTATTAACTTTGTAAAAAATTTAATCAAATGGATATAAAAGTAAAAGAAGTAAGTTTAGTTGAAGAAAAATCTGCCCAAGAAATTGAAGCGGATTTACTAAAAAAACACGAAGAGGAAACGCAAGCGGCTGAACAGCCTGTAGTTGAAGAGCCTGTAGAAGAAGCTCCTAACACAGAAGAACCTGTAGAGGCCGAAGCACAAGAAAAAACTCCCTCGTCAGAGTTAAATGACGAAGACGTTCTTTCATATATTAAAAAAAGATATGATAAAGAAATAGATTCAGTAGATGATTTGTTTACTCAAACCGAGATTAATGAAGATTTACCTGAAGATGTTTCGGCATATTTTAAGTATAAAAAAGAAACTGGTCGAGGAATAGAAGATTTTGTAGCCTTACAAAAAGACTACACTTCTATGGAAGACGACCAAGTCTTGGCTAATTATTATGGCGCTACCGAAGATGGGTTAGACGCTATAGATATTCAAGATATTATTGAGGAGAAGTTTATGTTCGATACAGAATTAGATGAACCAAAAGATATTAAGAAGAAAAAATTAGCCAAAAAACGAGAACTTGCGAAAGCAAAGAAGTTTTTAAATGAACAAAAAGATAAATATAAAGTTCCGCTTGAGTCAAGTGGGGATGGGTTATCGGAAGATCAGGAAAAAAATCTTAATGCTTATAAGAGTTATAAAGAAGAATCGGAAGCTGTAAATGACATTTTAGCAAAAAGGCACGATGCTTTTCTTAAAAGAACTAATGAAGTTTTTAACGATGGATTCAAAGGTTTTGAGTACAGCGTAGGAGAAAAGAGTTTTACCTTTAAGCCAGGAGATACAGCGGAAGTAAGAAATCGACAATCAGATTTTATGAACTTTGTTTCTAAATTTCAGGACAAAAATGGAGATGTGGTTGATGCAAAAGGATATCATAGGGCTTTAGCGCCTGCGTTTAATCCTGAAAAATTTGCACAGTTTTTTTACGACCAAGGTGTAGCCAATACTGTTGAAAGTGTAGCTAAGAAGTCTAAAAACATTGATATGGAAGTAAGACCGACTGCTCCAACATACAACAAAGATGGTTTAAAAATCAGAGCTGTAGGAGACACAAGTAGTGGAAGAGGACTCAAAATTAGAAGTATTAAAAAAGTTTAAAAAAATTATTAATTTAAAAAATATAAAATTATGGCAGTACAAGCAGCGCCAGGATGGGATTTGCAGCCTTCGGCTCAGAAACAGGTCTTGGAAACAAACTACATAACAAACTTTGATTTCTTGAATCAGTATCTTCCTGATACTTATGAAAAGGAATTTGAGCGTTATGGAAATAGAACAATTGCTTCTTTCCTTAGAATGGTAGGAGCAGAAATGCCGACTAACTCAGATATGATTAAGTGGGCAGAGCAAGGTAGATTACACACTAAATATACTAACTGTACTCTTGCAGGTGGTGGAGCAGGTGTAGCTACAACAGCAAACGTAACAATTAATGATGTGTTTAACCCTACATTAGTGGCAAGTCAAACAACGCCAGCGGTTAGAGTAGGACAAACAGTTATGTTATCAGATAACGTAGTGGGTTCTACATTAACTAACAAAGCGGTTGTAACAGCAATTAATGTTGGTGCAAACCCATTAGTAATCACAGTAGCATTTTATGAAGCTACACAGTTAGTACCTAACGGTGGAGTGGGATGTACAATGTTTATTTATGGTTCTGAATTTAAAAAAGGCGAAACAGGAATGGTTGGATCTCTTGAGGCTGATGACGTATTCTTTTCTAACAAACCAATTATCCTAAAAGATACTTACCAAGTAAGTGGATCTGATATGGCTCAAATTGGATGGGTAGAAATAACATCAGAAAATGGAGCAAACGGCTACCTGTGGTATCTAAAATCTGAGCATGACACAAGACTACGTTTTGAGGATTACTTAGAAACATCAATGATTGAAGCAGTTCCAGCAGCAAATGCTTCTGGTGCAGAAGCTGCATTAAGTTCAGCAGCTGGTGGAGCAGGCATTGTAAATGCAGGTTCTGAAGGTATCTTCTATGTAGTAAATGATAGAGGAAATGTGTGGGGCGGTGGAAACCCAACTACACTTGCAGGATTTGATTCAGTAATTCAAAGACTTGATAAGCAAGGAGCTATTGAAGAAAACGTGATTTTCGTAAATAGACAATACTCATTTGATATTGACGATATGTTAGCAGCCCAAAACTCTTACGGAGCAGGTGGAACTTCATATGGTTTATTTGATAATGATGCGGATATGGCTTTAAATCTTGGCTTTACAGGATTTAGAAGAGGTTATGACTTTTATAAGTCTGACTGGAAATATCTTAACGATCCTACTATGAGAGGTGGTATTACCGCAGGAGCAGTTAATGGACTATTAGTTCCAGCTGGTTCAACTTCGGTATATGACCAAATCTTAGGTAAAAACGCTAAGAGACCATTCTTACACGTAAGATATAGAGCTTCTGAAACTGAAGACAGACGTTATAAAACTTGGATCACTGGTTCTGCTGGTGGCGCAAGAACATCTGACTTAGATGCAATGACAGTGAATTTCTTAAGTGAAAGAGCAGTATGTACTTTAGGTGCAAACAACTTCTTCTTATTCCAACAATAAGTTGAATTAACTAATATTAGGGGAGTGTAAAAGCTCCCCTTATATTTATTTTTAAATTAAATTAAATTAAATTATATTATAATGAAAACAGAAAAATATATTACCAAAACCTATAGGTTAAAAAACAACAGAAAACCTTTATCCTATATGTTATCCTCAAGACATTCGAGGCGTTCACCCTTATTACATTTTGACGCAGAAACAGGAGTAAACAAGCCTTTACGTTATGCTCGTAATCAAAAATCTCCTTTTGAAGATGAGCAAGATGGAAATGCAATTTTAGAACCTGTTGTTTTTGAAGACGGAATGCTTGTTGTTGAGAGAGAAAATCAAGTATTGCAGCAATTCCTACATTATCATCCCCAAAACGGACAAGTTTTTGAAGAGGTTAATAAAGAAGCTGATGCGTCTCATGAGTTAGAAAGAGTAGAAAGAGAGTTAGATGCGCAAATTGCCGCTAAACAATTATCTACCCAAAAACTAATTATGGTTAGCAGAGTGCTGATGGGGGGCAATGTAGATAGAATGACCATCCCTGAATTAAAAAGAGATGTTTTAGTTTTTGCTAAAAATGACCCTACTGATTTTATGAGCATTCTTAATGATCCTATGTTGGATTTACAAGATACAGTTTACCAATTTTTTGACGGACAGCTGTTGAGTTTGAGAAATCAAAATAAAGATGTTTATTTCAATTTACCTAAAAATAAAAAGAAACTTTTAACTGTACCTTATGGAGAAGATTATTCATATATCGTGGCTTCATATATGCAGTCTGATGAAGGTCTGGAAACATTTAAGTTGTTGAAAAAATACTTAAATAAGAAAGAAAAATAAATCTTATCTTTGTAGGGAGAATATTCTCATATAACCCTTAAATTTTTATATTATGGAAAAATTCCTAAAAATTTATGTCACTGCTGCTGGAGACACAGGAGGCTGGCGGATTGTTAGCGTAAACAACGTCTTAGCAGTAGAACAAGCGTCTGCCACTACGGTAACGGTAACTTATGCTGGAATTGCGGCAGCTGACGTACTAACAATTACTCATGATGCTATCACAGCTGGTGATACCACTATGAGAGAATGGTTTACTGATAGTATGGTTGTAGCTTTAGCTCAGAGTTGGCAAAAATCACAAACTGAAGCTATTGCACCACTACCAAATGATGCGGCAGGAACTGCTCCTGTAACAGTAACAGGTATGGCATTAGCATAAATTGAGATTACATGCTTTCAAGAAGAGGTCTTAAAAAAATAAGGCCTCTTTTTTTTTCTTATCTTTGTACAAACAATTTCCTTATGATAGATGATGTAAGAAATACTGTATTAGCGATAGCTAACAAAAACAATTATGGATACATAAGTCCACAAGACTTTAATCTATATTGCCAGCAAGCTCAAATGGATTTGTTTGAGGATTATTTTTACCAATACAATAATTGGATTCTAAAACAAAACACCAGAACTTCAGGGTCTGGCTATGCAGATATAGTAAAAAACTTAGAAGAAGTAATTGACTTGTTTTCTCAAGAAGTTTTTCTTACACAAGTAGGAGTAGCTAACACTTATTCCTTGCCTGCAGATTACTATTTAATTAATAAATTATTTTATTATCCAAATTCTTTAGCATCAGGGACTAACACTTTTGTTGCAGCTTTTAAACTAACTGATTCTACGGCAGTATTTTCTAACTTAACTAACCCTACTACTCCTCCTGTGGGAAGTATTATAGTTAATACCACTACTGGGGATCAGTGCTATGTTACAGCAGTAGATGATTCTACAACGCTCTCTATTAGTGCAAACATTATGAACTTAAATGATGCTTATATTATCTATTCAAACACCAATATTGCTGAAGTAGAGAGAGTGAGTCAGAATAAATTATTTTATCTTACCAGCTCCCCTTTAACAGCGCCAAGCAATCAGTTTCCCGCTTATGTTTTAGATGCAAACACAATAACAGTGTATCCTTCTACTATTGATGGATCACGAAGTGTTAAAACACAATATATACGCTATCCACTACCGCCTAAATGGACTTATAGTATTATTTCGGCCACTGAAGGGACGCCAGTTTTTAATGAGAATCAGCTCGATTATCAAGATTTCGAGCTGCCATTATCTGATGAACCAACGCTGGTGGCAAAAATATGTCAATACGTAGGGATAGAAATAAGAGAAGAAGATGTTTATACTTTTGGAACAACAGGAGTAACGCAAGAAAATACAGAAGAAAACGCACAATAATATGGCTTATATAACAGATTATCAATATTACGAAAACAGCGGTGTAAATCCAGAAAATGAAAATTGGGGTTCATATCAATACGTGACCTTACAAGAGGTGGTAAGTAACTTTATGCTTATATATCAAGGAAACACTGAGTTATTAAATAATATTAATCGCTATCAAGTTTTGTTTTATGCTAAAAGAGGCATCCAAGAGTTAAACTATGATGCTATGAAAGAAATTAAAATATTAGAGCTTGAGGTAGGGGAAGATTTAAGATTTATAATGCCTCAAGATTATGTGAATTGGGTTAGAATTTCATTATATGAAGGTGGGGTATTATATCCATTAACAGAAAACATACAAGCAAATTGGGCAGGTGCATATTTACAAGACAACAATGCAAGAATACTTTTTGATCAAGACGGGAATGTTTTAAAGCCCGAATATTCTTCTGTGACATATGACCGTATACAAGGTACTAAGAGAACTATTTACCTAAATGTAGACAGCCCTTATAACAACTCATTAGGTTATTTTATAGACGGTGGTTGGTATTTCGATTATTCGGTAGGAGCAAGATTTGGTTTAAATACTGAGACCGCTAATATAAACCCTACGTTTAGTATTAACAAACAAGTGGGGGTAATTAACTTTGACTCCTCAATGTCTGGAAGAACTGCTGTATTGGAATATGTTTCAGATGGCATGGAAAGCGGAGACGATGCTAATGTAAGTGTTAATAAATTATTTGAAGATTATCTATATGCATTTATCAGATTTTCATTATTAAACGGCAGATTAGGAGTTCAAGAATATATTATTAATAGAGCAAGAAAAGACAAATCTTCTTTATTAAGAAACGCTAAAATTAGATTAAGCAATATACATCCTGGCAGACTATTAATGAATTTAAGAGGTCAGGATAAATGGATAAAGTAATATGGATATAAAAAGTATTTCAACTTTTATAAAAGGCAGGATGAATAAGTCTGTGGACGAAAGAATACTTCCGCCAGGCGAGTATGTTGATGCTTTAAATGTAAGGATAGGAGCAACTGAAACTACAGAAATTGGAGCTGTAGAAAATTCCAAAGGTAATGACATATTAACAGGTCTGCGTTTTAGAGGAGTAGTGCTATCGCCTCAAGCAAGATGTATTGGAGCGTTAGAAGATGGCATGAATGAAACTATTTATTGGTTTGTTCACGATCCGAACAATCCTCAAGCCCCTAATCCTCCAAGCAGCGCGGATTTAATTGTTTCTTATAATACAACTACTGAGGTTACCAGGTATCATGTAGAAAGCACCAGTGTTTTAAATTTTAACCCTTCATATCTTATAACAGGAGTAGATTTAATTGAAGATTTGTTGTTTTGGACCGATGACTATAATCCTCCTCGTAAAATCAATATAAATTTTGACTATCTAAGTGTAGATTCTAACGGTGTAGATCAAATTGAAGAAGAAGATATAAGCGTAATAGTAAAACCTCCAGGGTTTCAAGATGCAGCTTTAGTAGCTGTTCCTGATGCGGAAACACTAACATCTCCGAATGTTCGTTTATTGCAGCTAACAAACCAAGAAAACTATATGGAAGATAAGTTTATTTCTTTTGCATATAGATATAGGTATTTAAACTCTGAATATAGCGCTACCTCTTTATTCACTTTACCTTCTTTTCAGCCAGGAAGATTTATTTTTAGTTATGAGAATTACTACAATGAGTCTATGCAAAATAGATTTAACGGAGCTGAAGTAACTTTTAATACAGGCTCAAAAAGAGTGATAGAAATAGATGTGTTATATAAGTTTTCTAACAGCACTACAATATTTAAAATAGACACTTATAACAAGCAGCAAGCAGGATGGGGTGATAATCAGGACAGAACTATAGAGTTCTCTAATAGTAAAATATATACAGTTTTAGGTAGTGATGAAATTTTAAGATTATATGACAATGTACCTCGTGTAGCTAAAGCTCAAACCATAATGGCTAATCGCTTAGTATATGGAAATTATATAGACGGCTATAATATTTCTGTAGGATCAGCGGAAGGCGCAAAAATAACACCCAACTATACTGTCTCAGTTTTAGCTGATCAAGTGGGCGTATTCTATATCCCTTATCCTACTTTATCCAGTCAATTGTACGGTATAAATCCGTCAAACCCCACTACTGTCCTACAAGCCTCAGCTTTAATTGATTTAGACAGCGTTAAAGATGAACTGAAAAACGGATCGCAGCTGGTTATTAGCTTATCCCTAACCTCAGACACAACCCAAGCTCGAGCTCAAGAAAATAGTACGTTGGTATATACAACATGTACAAACACCGCAACACCAGCTCCAGCTTGTAATTCATGGACCTCTACAATTAATAGTGGAACTATTGAGGTGGAGTGTTTTGTGGATTTAACTGCAGATTATACAGGAGGCTCAGCGGTATATGATTTTTTATTATCAGATGATTTTCAAAATGCTATAGGCACAGTCGAGTCGGTTAATTTCCAGCCCATGGCAACAGCTTCTGCAGGATATTCTTTGACAGACAGTTTTAACACTAATGTCTTAACTCAAGGTGCTTTTACCAAGACTATTAGCTCTATAAGCAGTGCTACTAACCAAGAAGGTTTTGGTTTAGACGTAACAGGCCCAGCCGACACTACTTTCACATTAACGTCTTTGGCGATGGAATCTCAATATGATGATGGGACTTACACAGTAAGCGATTATGAGTATTTTACTATAACAGACGTAAATGTAGTTCTTTATACCGATGCTGACCAAGGCAGCTTGCATAGTAATCGTGATTATGAAGTAGGGCTGGTGTATATGGATGAGTATGCCAGAGCATCCACTGTATTAGTCTCCCCTAATAATACTAAATTTGTTCCTCCATCTAATAGTATATTAAGAAATAGATTGCAGGTTCTTTTAGAAAGCATACCCCCTTACTGGGCTACACGATGGAAATATGTAGTTAAACCCAGTACTGATAATTATGAAACTATATATACTAACTTTTTTGTTCAAGCTCCAGATGGGACATATTGGTGTAAATTAGAAGGAGATAATGCTGAGAAGGTAAAAACAGGAGATTTGCTTTTGGTAAAAAGAGACGCATTAGGGCCAGTTCCTGATGAAGTACAAGTAGAGGTATTACAGGCTCAAGCTCAGGCTGAAGATTTTGTGCCAGATGGTGCGATCCCTGATAAGCAGCCACCAGGTTTTTACATGAATATAAAGGCTTTAAGTTTTACTCTCGTAGATTCATCTACTCCTACGGTATGGAATTATTCCAGAAAAGATGAAAACCAAAAAATAAAAAGATGTTATAGTGTTAAGAAAATCCCTTTATATTATGATGAGAATTTTACACAAGGTGGGTCTTCAGGGGCTAAAACCAATATAGCTATTCCTGCTGGAACATCTATTACTCTAACCTATCATGCCTGGAGATATGCAGGAGGAAGTGATGTAGAATCAATTGACTACCATTATGAAGGAACTTTTACTTCCCCTCAAGATTTTGATAATCTCCGTGACTGGTGGGGTGCTGCAAATCCTGATTTAAATACAGGAATAAATTCAGGTGAGGGAATTTATAATGTAACCTACCGCCATGCGTTAGGAAATGTATCTTATGCAATAACGATGAGTGGATCAGATTGTCCCTCCAACTGGAATGACTATGTTCCTCCTTGTATAGATGGGAATGGGAACGGCTGTCCTGGAGCGTGGTGGGGAAGTTTTCAATTTGCTTCAGATGACCCTTCTGATCCAGATGCCCCTATCTATTTAGCTTGGAGAGTGGGTATAAGAAAAGGAAGCGGACATAACGGATACTCCAGACTTACCATAAGCATTATACAAGGCGGTAGTTTGGTGGTTTTTGAAACTGATCCAACACCAGCAAATGCTGAATTATTTTACGACTCTCCTAAAAGTTATCCAATTATCGGAGGTTACCATTCTGTGGGAAGTGTAGTGGCTCAAAGCATAAACACCACACCTATTACTGTAAACCAACTGAATGATTCGACAGCTCAATTTACCGCCTCTGTATCGGTAGGAGATTTTATTTATAATACCACTGCAAATCCAGTTACAACAGCTACTGTTGTAACAATTAACTCTGCCACAAGCTTAACACTGAATGCAAATATTTTTCCAGTAATTGACCAAGCTTATAGTATAGTTCATAACAGTGAAAATGATCAAAACCAAACTCCTACGCAAGCATCTATTATAAACATCCCATTCATAAATTGCTATTCATTTGGTAATGGAGTAGAGAGTTTTAAAATTTTGGATAAAATTGAGGGGATGTCTATGAATTTAGGAGAAAGGGTTTTAGCTGTTTCTAATAGTGAATTTAAAGAAGCTGATAGGTTTGCAGGATTAACCTATAGCGGAATATTTAGCGGTCCATCAAATTTTAATAACCTTAATGAATTTAATTTAGGGTTAGTGAATTTTAAAGACTTAGAGACTTATTTTGGGGAAATTCAAGTGTTACACGCCAGACGAACAGATATTTTAGTGTTACAAGAAGATAGAATATCTTATGTGTTGGCAGGCAAAAACATATTAACTGATGCTGTTGGGGGAGGAACTGTTACTTCTGTGCCTGAAGTTTTAGGCGAGCAGGTTGCCAGAGCTGAGGAGTATGGAAATAGTTTTAACCCCGAGAGCTTTGCTGCGTGGGGGAAAGAAATGTTCTTTACTGATACTAAAAGAGGAGCGGTATTAAAGCTTACTGGAAGCTCAATGCAAAACGATCAACTAACTGTTATATCCGAACAAGGCATGCGTTCATGGTTTAGGGATGAGTTTTATTTATCACTAACTACACAAAAATTAGGAGGATATGATCCTTATATGGATGAATATATTTTAGCTACAAATGATGTGTCTGTTCCTTTCCCAACACCGCCTATTCCCTGCGGAACTCTTGTAGAAGACATAACGTGTGGACAGACTATACTTTTTGATGCAGATGTAGGCAGTGTAATTGGAAATGTTGTAATCACTCTGACTTTAGGCGGTGGATCATGTTTTTTTAATGCTGTATGGAATGGAGTTACCTATACCACCACACCAAATCCTGCTGTAACGATTCCCCCAGGACCTACTGTTTATACTATTACTATTCCTAAAACCTCTGCAGCGCCTAACCTGGTGAGTTGTTCATTAGTTCCTTCTGGAGGTGTGTGTGATTTTACAATTTTAGTAGAATGCCCAGTAGAGCTTGAGATAACAGTAGTAAAAGTGGTATTAAACGCTCCAGATGATGTTGGAAAAACAATACATGCAGAATACTTTTGGGATAACGGAGTTCAAATTAGTCCTCCTTCCAGCGATCCAGTAGTTATGAATAATGACCCTACAATTGCTTGTGCGTGGATAGCTCAAACAGGGGTTAGGTCACAAGGAGTATTTCCTTATAATGGTGTAAACTTATCTATTCAGACAAACAAAATAGGAAGTGATAATTTTGATTTTAATTTAGCCCAAGATTCAATAAAATGGTTTTCTTCTAACACTTTATACGCTAATACTCAAGCAGATATAGCTTCTTTATTAGGTCAGTCTTTAAATTCAGTTACTGTTACTAATGTTGCAGGAAATATTTTTAGAGGAGTACAGGCGAGTGCTACCATACCAGATGTTAATGAGTATTTATATTTAATATATGACTTAAGAACTGTAGCATCTCAATATTTATGTTATGATGCAACGTCCTCTCAAGCAGCTTGTTGTGATTGCATTGTTCCGTGTAAAGGAGTTGCTGCGTCTTTAACAGCAAGCTCTCCTGGGGTAGCTTGCAATCAGCTAATAGATCAAACCTATTATTACACAGGTCAAGGAGCACTTCCAGTTGTAGGGGATTTAATTTATACAAGCCTTCTGTGTGCTCAAGGAGCTCCTCCTACTACACTTCAATCAGGGTTTTATAAATTTAATACCAACCAAGTTATGGAAGTAAATGTTAACGGGGTTATAATACTAATAAATAATTGTTAATTTAGCAAAATATGGCAACATACGGACAATATTATTATGATGGGTTAGATTTTGTTTCTTGCACCAGTGTATATACTGACGCGGCTTTAACTACAGTTGCGCCTGATGGCTGGTATTCTCAAGGAGGAATATTTAGGCAGATGCTTAATGGAATTTTATTAGCCGCAAGTCCATGCCCATCATGTACAGATCCTTGTGGTGATCCTGTAAGTGCAAATGGCAACTTTGGTGTTTACCGCGCAACTTTTGATTTTGGAACTTCAACAGGTGCGGCTATTATCAATTTTAATGTAGGAGGGAGCGCTCTTAATGACAACCCTATACCAGATAAATTAACCTGGACTTTTGACGGCACAACAGCTTCTGAATACTCTTCTCTATTAGGAGGGTATTTAAGTGGATATATTGGGGCAGCTGATCAGGACGGTAGTGGATATGCGTGTAGCTGTTGTTCTGACTGTCATGTAGGGGTCTACGGGTCTAACGGGATAACCACAGCTAATGGAAGTAATGGTGTATCTCAGGCAAGTGTACCAATATTTGAATATATATCGGGGACATTTCAGCAGGCCATGGGACAAACAGCCAGTATACCTGCCTGGAGCGGGAACAGCTCCCCCGATCAGTCATTAAACACTTGTAGTGCTAATGGTGTTGCTACAACTCCATATAGAGTTTATAACGCCACTATGGTTGTACCTGTTCCTGTATCAGCCTCTACCACTACTGTAGACATAGAAGTGTCTGCGCCTTGTACAGGTACGTTTTTTACATTTACAGTAAATTGCCCAGCCCTTTTAATAGGGTTTCCTTCCACTATTCTTCAGGCCAGTGAAGTTTTATCATGTGCTGCGACTAAAACTACTACTATTTATCACGCAGGGGTCAATACTTTAGGTAACGCTATAAGGCCTGTGCCTCAGGGAGGGCCAATTGCAGCAACACCCGCTACACAAATGGGTCTTCATGATTGGGTGTTTACTGACGCTTATGGAGAGAATCAATTACCAGCAGGATGGTATGGTATTACAAATACTATAGCGGGAGTTTTAACTTCTCAAGCTATAGAGGTTTCCTCAGACGGAATTATTGTCACGATCAACACTTGCGCAAGCTGTGGGAACTCGATTTATATTTCAGGAATCCAAGCCGCTTGTTCTACTTTCTGTGACGGTGTAAATAGAACTATTCCAACTGAAAAACAAACCACTGATTGCAAGGCTTATGCAGGTATTGCTCCAGGAGATGTACTATTAGGGTCTGCTATAGCAACAGGCTGGTATGCATATGCAGCAAGCAGTACCGATACAGCTACAGGTCCATTTAGGCTGATGCAAATAGGAGCAGGGAATGAAATATTAAGCATACAAGAATGTAGTGGAGTTAATTGTGTAACACCTTAATTATGGCAGAATATACTTTATCATATAATACAGAAAATATAGGATGGCCTTCATTTTATAGTTATAAACCTGATTTTATAATTGGAATGAACAGTTATTTATACACCTTTGACGGAGGTAACCTCTATAGGCATAATACAAATGATATAAGAAATCAGTATTATGGATCTTATTATGCCAGCACCATAACAGGGGTGTTAAATACTAAACCTTTAGAAATTAAGCTTTTTAAAACGATGTCTTACGAGTCAAATACAACTGTTGCTGACACTGGTCAAGCCAGATGGGAGGTAGTTAGTTTGGCTACAGATTTAAGTGAAGGTTCAATGCTGACCACTTATTTTGAACAAAAAGAAGGAGAATGGTTTTCATATGTGAGAAACAACGATGACACACTTAATTTTCAATTAAGATCAGCTCACGGAATAGGAGTATGTACGGTGGTTACTAATCCTTTAACTAACGCTTGTGTTATAGAGTTTAGCCAGCCGCCAGGATATATTATAAGTATAGGAGATTCAGCTTACGCAACAACCACTTCTGTCCCACCAGCTGTTTCTCCAGTTCCAGATTTAATTGGCGAGGTAACAGGCGTTAATAATACTACTGTTCCTTATAGCATAACTATAGATAATGATAATACTCCCGCGACTCCAGCTCCTGTTGTAGGTGAATTAATTATGTATTATAAAAACCCTGTAGCAGAAAGCTCAGGAGCGAGAGGATATTATATGGAATATAAACTGAGTAATTCATCAACCTCACCTGTAGAATTGTTTTCTGTATCAGGAAGTGTGATGAAAAGTTTTCCATAGTTTTTTGTATCTTTGTCCATATTAAATTAAATGAACAAGAAAGAGAGTCTAATTGCTAAAAAAGTTTTAGGGGAAATAGCAAATAAGAGAGGTGTAATGTGGGATAAAATTTCACATTTTAAACAACAGTTAAATAAAATTGAAGGAGTATTAACTCATAAGGCAGGTGAAGAACAAAGTGCAGGTTTAAAAAAAGCCGCTCCCTTAAAGCATAATTTTGAAGGAGGGTTATATACCAGAACAATGTTTATGCCAAAGGGGTCTATAATAGTAAGTATGATACATAGACAGCAACATCCTTCTTTTTTATTAAAAGGAGAATTATCATATCTTACTGATGAAGGAGAGGTGAAAAGAATAAAAGCTCCACATACGGTGTTCACTCAAGAAGGGACTCAAAGAGTCTTTTATGTGCATCAAGAAAGTATATGGACATGTGTATACAAAACAGACGCTACTACAGTAGAGGGTGCAGAGTTAGACATATATGCGGATGAATATGTGGAATTACCACAAGAATTAATAAATAAAACTAAAAAATTATGGCAGGAACAGCCGCAATAGTATTAGCTGCAGTAGCAGCAGTAGCCGCTTTAACAGGGGCGGGAATGTCTTTTGGTCAAGCTGCAAAACAAAGAAAAGCAGCCCAAAGAGCAGCGGATAAATCAGCAGCAATGATGAGGGAAGCTGAAAAAAAACTTAAAATGAATATGTATGAAGGGTTAAACGTCCCTTTAGACGCCTATGAAAAGCAAAGAGAAATGAGTGTTTTAGGATCTCAAACTGCCATGCAAGCTCTTCAAGAAGGAGATCCACGAAATCTGGCTGCAGGAGTAGGAGCAGTAGGTCAAGTGGCTTCACTGGCAGATGAGAAGATGCGAATAGGTTTAGCTGAAGATTTATATAAAAACAGAGAGATGAAGGCTGATAAAAGAGCGGCTATACAAGAGCAGTTAGTTAATATGCATTTAGGGCAAGCAAAGCAATTTAAACAAGAAGAGCAAGACGCTACAGAAGCAGCTAATGCGGCAGTGATAGCTGGAGTTCAAGGTATAGGGGAGGCGGCTTCAATTGGAGCTTCAGCAACACCGTTATTTGGTAAGGGAAAAACCAATAAACAAATAGCCGACATATCAACAAGCCTTAAAACTCGAGGTAGTTTTAAGGATTATGATGAAAGTCAAATTAGATCTATAATAAGTAAAGGAGCTTCACCTAACCAGATTGCTGCTTACACTAAAGACCCTTCCACTATCCCTGATTGGATGAAAGGTTTATTTCCAGACATAGAGTGGGGAGTTGAAGTAACAGATAATTAGTACCGAATAAATATGTCAAGAACAGTATCAGATTTTGATTTAACGCCACAAAGAGGAGAAAATGCCCAAATAAATTGGGGGCAGGTGGCTACAGATTTTAGCTCAAAAATACGAGCCGAAATTACTAAAAGGGAAGCTCGTAAAAAAGCTATCGCTGATGATTATGCAAAACAAGCAGAGAAGTTATCAGAAATTCCTGAATCAGAAGATTTCACTATACAAGCTCAATTAGTGAAGGCTTCTCAAGCTTCTATGCGTGAGCTATCAGACAGGTATGATTTAGTCAAAAGCGGTTTATTATCTCCAGAGGATTTTACTTTATTTCAAACAAATCAAAAAGCAGACTACAAAACAACTTCTATACTTATGAAGGGTCTGGGTAAATGGGCGGTAGATACAAGAGGAAGTATAGAAAATCAAACCGCTACAAACCAAACTATATTTATATATGATTATTTAACAAAATATGCAGGATTAAACGGGGTTGAGATAACTACAGGAAAAGACGGAAGGATAGTTTACAAAACCAAAAAAAATCTGATGACAACGGAAGAGGCTAAAAGGATATTAGCTGAACAACGAACAGCTAAGGAAGGAGAGGTTGTTCTTCCAGGAGCTATTTCTGATAAGGATGCTAAAGCTTATGTAAAGGCGAATCCAATTTATGGGGATGAGTTTAGTGATGATAGAGGTGATACTATAGGAGTTCAAGACTTATATAACTTATTTAATTATAGAGGTGACCCAGGGGTAGTAGTAGATACCACGGGTGCAATAAAAGAACAGGTAGATGTGATGGGTCAATATATTAGAAGTTATTTTGATGATGTCACAGGTGTAACTACAACCATAAATGATTTTAGAAATGCTCCAGGCACTACGGACAAGAAACCAGGAGGTGCTTACAGAGAGTCATTACAGATTCTGCAAGATAAGCTGGCTACATCCGAAGGTGAAATCGTACAGGTGCTAACTAATTTAGGAGGATATCAATTAGCTCTAAGCGCTCAAGACGCTAAAAACAAGTATGGAGATGATGTAGATTTAAGCAAAATAATTTATATGAATTATGATAATGGTGTGGTAACCTATACTAATATGGAGGGGAAAAAAGCGATAGCTGATAGTGTTCTTGATAGCGAGTTTAATAGACAATTAGATAGTTCAGTAACAAAATCAGCTCCTAACACTCCTTTCTTAAACTACATTAAAGGAGAAGGGAAGAAAGCAGAAAAATTAACTTCTTACGTAAGCGCTGTAGAAAAAATGCTTACAACTAATGATACAGAAGAGTTTAACACTCAAGCTCGTTTATTAATTCAAAGAATAAATGCTGGAGGCACATTAGGAGACAATAAATTAAACAGGATTATTCGTGAAGGAGATAGCTATGTATTAGAGTTTATGGATGCAGATGGTGAGTTCTATAGAGAAACCCCTATAACCTTCAACAAAGGAGACAGCACTAAGGCGATGCATGAAGCTTTATTCGCGCTTATAACACCTGATGCTGATCTAAACTTTGATGCATATTCAGGAGCTATAACAGACTTTGGTGATCTTGCTAATATAAATATAGATTATGAAAGAGCAAGAACACGCCCAGCTGTTAGGAGCTTTAATGATGCTGTAATGGTAGGGAAAGACAATAGCCTGGTCAGCACTATAGATTTCTTGAAACAGAAGTATAACCGTAACGTAAGGAGGGGAGACATGGAAGGTCTTCCTGGAACAATTTCGTCAATCTTCCAATCCCTGCTTATGGATACAAGGTTAGAAAAACAGATAGTCGTTGAGTTTAAAAAGACAGGCGGGGGAGATGAAGACGGAGTGAAAGTTATAATTGGAGGTGTAGATTATACTGATGCCTTTAACTGGACAAACGACGGTGGTATGGAAGAAGGCGGGGGCGGTATTAATGTTAACAAACTTAATGCAGCGATTCATAAGATTTATAAACAAGCTGTTTCAGGAGGAGATGTTAGTGTAGATGACCCTAAGGGAGAGTTAGATGATTAAATTAGTTTATGGAAAAATTAACTAAATTATATAGTGTTTTAAAAAGAGACGGTTTTTATACTAAATCTTTAGATGAGTTT
>TARA_R100001530_G_scaffold10639_1_pt1 | contig 18294 bp, 22 predicted proteins | sample TARA_R100001530 | Tara Oceans TARA_R100001530 (sample SAMEA2622166) | marine metagenome | biome: marine biome (ENVO:00000447); feature: mesopelagic zone (ENVO:00000213) & marine oxygen minimum zone (ENVO:01000065); material: "saline water (ENVO:00002010), including plankton... | reverse complement strand
TTAGACAGGCCTGTTGATGATGGGACAGGGAGTATTTTTTGTAGCGAGTATTGTATAGAAAAGAGTTTAGAATGGAGAGGCGAGGATATAAAAAAATACATAAACCCTTTAACAAAAAAAGAAAAAAAAGAAGTAACAATGCGAGAAAAAAAGAGATATGAAAACAAAATAAAGAGTGCTTTTATATCTGTAATTGGCTTAATTCTGTGCTTTATTTGGATATTTCTATCAAAATAGCTTGGATACTAACGCAATATAATTATCTTTGCTAATATTATACACAAACTATAATATATTTAATAACTAAAACTATAACAATGGGAACAAGAAGCTTAACACATATTATCGAAGACAAAAAAACATTAACAACAATGTACCGACAATTTGATGGGTATTTATCAGGACACGGAAACGATCTGGCAGAATTTTTAAAAGATTTTAAAGTCGTTAATGGATATTCTGGCGATACAACAAAATTAGCTAATGGAATGGGTTGTTTAACTGCTCAACTAATAGCGCACTTTAAAAAAGAGTGTGGAAATATTTATATCTATCCACCAAACACCAAAGATTGCTGGGAAGAGTACGACTACACTATTTATTTAGAAGACAACAAGATCAAAATAAAAGTAGCCAGCGTATATGGTTTAAAAGGAAAAGCCGACACCTTGTTTGATGGAACTCCTGAGAAATTTTTGGGGCTACCTGAACAGGAAAAGAAACCCCTACCTTTATTCAACAGGGTTTTTAATCATTTAAAACAATTACTAACTACTAAAATTATAAAAAATGCCTAATCACTGCTATTGTGCAATAATTGTACACAACGACAAAGACAGAACACTATTAGAAGAAATAGTAAAAAAAGATGGAGGTTTAGCCGAATATCTTTTGCCTATGCCTAAAGAACTCCAGAACACAACCTCTCCTACGCAAGTGGTATCGCCTCAAGCGTATAAAGAACACGAAAAAAAGAAAGACACAGAGAAGTTTTGGACGCGAAGAATAACCAAAGAAATGCAAGAAGAGTATATTGACAAATATAAATTTGATAATTGGTATGACTGGAGTTTGCATAATTGGGGAACTAAATGGGGTTGTTATGAAAATAGTGTATCAGAGAGTGTTTATCATTTTACAACAGCTTGGTCGCCTCTTTGTTCAGAGTTAATAGAAGAGTTTTCTAAATTGGTAACCTCTTTTGTCTATACCTATGAAGAAGAACAAGGATGGGGAGGATGGATGAGCTATAAAGATGGAGTATGTTATGAGTGGGGACAATATGATATTCCTAATTGGACTACCCATAAATATTTTATTATAAATAAACAAGGGGTTATTAAAGAAATCCCAGAAGATCACTCGTATCAAGATGCTCTGTATGAAGATTGGGATTATTTATGTTGTGTAACTTATCTGGATGAGGATGAATATACAAATATAGACGACACTTACACGAGAGGATGGTATGAGGAATATTCTTTAGAAGAGTTTGTGGGAGAAACAGAAAAAGACGTGTTAGAATTTTATACTCACCAAGATAGAAAAAACAATGTTAAAATGCTTGAATATAATTCAAAATCCACTACTTAAAATAAAAAACTTATGAAAAGCAAAAAACTATATAAATTAAAAAAATCAAGATTTCTGGACTGGATGTTTAGTGATTTTGATGACATTCAGTATTGGGGAGGGTATCTTCTTAATGAGTTTAAAGAAAATGGAAAAATAGAGTATACCATTGAAGATATGTTAGCCGAGAGAGATGTACTGCCTGTATGGATAATGGAGGGTAACCAGCTCGAGTATATGGATGAGGAGATGATCGAAGATATGGATGAGATAGAACTAATAGATTAAATTTTAAAATTATGAAAGAAACAATAGATTTTCTGTATCAGCAAACAAGGGCTTTGCAAAAAAAAGTAGAGCTATTAGAAAAACACAACGATATATTATTTGATTATGCAGATAAAAAAATGGTAGAAGGGTGCGAAGATGCTCAGGAAGTAATTAACGAAGTATTAAAAAGATGAACAAAGAAAAGCAACTATTAAAATGGTATGATCTGTTTGTAAACTATGTGGAAGATCAGAACATTAACATATATAACCAGGCCTGTGATTATGCTGATGATAACGAATAAAAGTTTGCCTTAATTCGCTTGTTTATGAACAAGTAATTTGTTATTTTTACCAAAGTTATTCCAATCCAGCTTAAAAATGCAAAACACCACTGATGACAGAGTGCCTTCTTATTATATAGGCACAAATACCAACAGAAACTATCAAGCTCGCTATGTAGTTAGCGATTTTGATTGTACCTATAACATTGGGACTGCTGTTACATACTGCCTCCGAAGTTCTCGAAAGCACGACACTCCTGTTGAGGATCTCCGTAAGGCGATTGCTCATTTAGAATTTGAAATAGAAAGATTAAACGAAAAATTAAACAAATGAAAAAACAGATATTTGATAAGTACGCACACGCAATAGCAGAACAATTTCACTTAACATTAGATGAAATGTTTGACAAAAGTAGAAGAAGAGATTTGGTAGATGCCAGGCAACTTTTATTTTATTTATGTTTAGAACGCCCAATACGAGTATCGTATGTGCAAAAATTTATGGAGGACAATGGATGTAAGGTTGCTCACTCCACGATAATTCATGGCTATAAACAAGCTAAAGCCCTGATAGATGAAGACAGGGATTATTACGATATGATTGAAAAAATACAAGAGGCGTAGTGCGATACACTTTAAAAGACATAGTAAATCAAGCACAAAAAGATAGTACAGCTGTTACCTCTACTCTTCCTAAGGGATTAAGCGTGATGGGTAATGGGGTTAAGCTACAATCCTTTGCCAGTAAAATAGAAATACTTAATTGCTCAAAAGGAGGACATTACTACCAAGAAATAGAAGAAGATGAATATGAGTATTTTTTAGAGAATGGATGGAAGAAAGGGAAGATCCAGGTTGCTATTAATAATTGTAAACACAAGCTGGAATTAATTGAGAGGCGTATGAAAGTGGAAATGAACACCAGGAAAAACGATAAGCATATTCAAAATTTAAAAACTCGGAGGGCAAATCTGATAAAAAAATATGCAGATCATAATGTAAAATTAAATCAAATTACTAATTAAATTAAAAACAATGGAAAGAAAAAACATTTACAAAGCGTTGGCTAATTTTCAACAAGAAGTGCCAGTATTACTAAAAGATACGGATGGCTATGGCTATAAATATGTAAAGTTAGAACATATTATTGCTCAAATAAAACCTGTTCTTAAAAAACACCATTTAGGTTTTACGCAGTTCGTAGAGCAAGATGGATTGAGAACAACTTTATTTCACACTACAACAGGAGAGAGTATAGATGCGTGGTGTCATATTCCTGAATGCGATATGAAAGGGATGAATAAGTTTCAGTCGGCTGGTGCTGGTATAACATATTTCAGAAGATATGCGTTGTCTTCAATGTTGGGGGTTATTACAGATGCAGATACTGATGCTAAAGTATATACATCCACACCTTTAAAATCTCCTAAAACTAAATTAGATACTTTAAAAAAATCATTTGATTTAGAGGAGGTTAAGATTACTAATTTAAAAACTGGAAAAACAAAAGTAAAGTTAGAGGTTAATACAAAAGAGTTTGACAACGCTGTAAAGCATATAAAGAAAAACCCTGACAAGAGTTTAAGCTTGTTAATGAAGGATATAGAAAAGCATTATATTGTAGATGCTAAAATGAAAAAAGAACTTTCTAAATTACTGGCGTGACCGATCTTGACAAATTAAAAAATGATGAGCTGTATTATGGGGAGTTTGGTCAACAATGGCTCTCCAACTCGGATATATACTCTTTATTGAAAGATCCTCTGTCTTTTAGACAACCCAAAGATCAAACTAAAGCTATGCTTGAGGGTAGATATTTTCATACAGCTTTGTTAGAGCCCAACAAACTATCCCAATATAAAGTGGTAGATTTCACAAGCAGAAACACTAAAGCGTATAAAGAGTTGTTAGAAAAGGAAGGGAAGATGATGTTGCTCCAGAAAGAAAAAGAAAACCTGGATAAGATGATAGAGATAGTTAATAACAATGAAGAAATGAGTTCTCAAATTAATAACCTCAGCAATCAGTATGAAGTTCCTATGATAAAAAATATACAAGGGATAGAATGGAAGGGTAAAGCTGATATAGTATGTGAAGATAAATTAATTGATATCAAAACTTCAAGTTCAATTTCAGATTTTAGATACTCGGCTCGAAAATATAACTACGATAGCCAAGCATATATATATCAAGAATTATTTAACAAACCTTTAGAATTTTTTGTAATAGATAAGAACACCTTGCAATTAGGAATATTTATTCCAGGAGATGAATTTATAGATAGAGGAAAAGAAAAAGTCGAACAAGCAATTTTTATTTACAACACTTTTTTTACCCCTGAATCTCAACAAGATATTAACCAATTTGTGCATCGTGAAATACTTTAAAAAATTATGGAAATGGTTGATTAAAAAAACCAAAAAGAAAAACTATTGCGTGGTTGAAGTTCCAATGACCTGTAATAGTAGAGAAGATAAGGATGATATCATCATATCTACAATAAATCATTTGGAACAAATAATTAAAATAAATAAAAAATGTCAGAAAAAATCTATGTAGGATCAGGTACATCAAAATTTGATGGAGATCAAGTGGCTTGCAGTTTATGTTTAACAGACCTACCACAAGAACACATGTTTGAGTATAATGGTAAGAAGTATATTAAACTGATCGTTCAAAAGAAAAGAGAGGAAGATCAGTATGGTAAAACACATTATGTAGCTGTAGACACCTGGAAACCTGAACCTAAAAAGGAAGAGGAAAAAGAAGAGAAAGACCTTCCTTTTTAAACCTAACAATGTAAACAAAAGGAGGTTTACCCCTCCTTTTTTTATGTTGTAATGTTAATTTTTAGTTCTCTTTTTTACACTTTATAATTATTTAACTCTTATAATATTTTTTTTTATTATTTATATTAACTAATTTTCAACATAAAAATAAAAATAAATATATAAATAACTAATAATCAAATAGTTAGAAAAAAATAAGTCAACATAAACTTAACATAAACTCAACATAAACTCAAATCAAATGGAAATAACTATATTTAAAAGTATTAAAAATACCTCTCAACCCTTCTATAGAGAAGTTGAAGTAGTATTAAAAAGAATAAAAGAAGGTGCATCGAAAGACTTAGTAAAACGTATACGGCAAGAGTCAGACAAGACCAAACGAAATGAAATAAAGCAATCATTACCAGCAATATGTTTTAGTGGGCAATTTACAAAAAGAAACGATAGTAGTTTAATCAAACACTCAGGATTAATCTGTTTAGATTTTGATAATTTTCCATCAGAAAAATTAATGTTGGAAGAGAAAGAAGTAATTACTAACGATAGATATACCTTCGCTTGTTTTATATCTCCCAGTGGTTTAGGGTTAAAAGTTCTTGTAAAGATACCTGATCAACAAGACACACATAAACAATACTTTAACTCTTTACAGCATCATTTTGGAAGTGAATTTTTTGATGTATCAGTTAAAAATTTATCTCGAGTATGCTACGAATCCTACGATCCTTTAATTTATATAAACTATAATTCAAGTCTGTGGGATGAGATTATAGAGCAAGAATACACCGAGGTAGGTAGGCTGGATGTCAATACCACTATCCCAGTAACAGATGAAAATAAAATTGTAGAAATCCTGGTTAAATGGTGGGAGAAAAAATACGGACTAATTGAAGGGGAGAGAAACAACAATGTGTATATTTTAGCATCAGCCTTTAATGATTTTGGAATTAATAAAACCCTGGCTGAATACGTGATGAGCCAATTTGCAACTAAAGATTTTCCTATAACAGAGGTTAAAAGAACTATCCAATCTGCCTATTCTCAAAAACAAAACTTTGCTACCAAATTTTATGAAGATGAAGAGAAGCTTAACCAAATAAAAACTAAACTACGAAGCGGGGCAACAAAAAAAGAAATTAGATCTCAATTAGTAGATGACAATATTGAGGTTGGCGTAATAGACAATGTAATTAATAAGCTGGAAGAGGAGAACTCTAATAATGTTTTCTGGAGTAAAAACGAGAAGGGTGTAGTAAAAATTATACATATACTTTTTAAAAACTTTTTAGAAGATAATGGATTTTATAAATTTAATCCACAAGGAAGCAAGAACTATGTGTTTGTAAAGGTTACAAATAATCTTATAGATCATACATCTGAAAAAGAGATTAAAGATTTTATTCTGAGTTATTTGTTAGAAATAGAAGACTACGCTATATATAATTATTTCGCTGAAAGGACTCGTTATTTTAGAGAAGAGTTTCTTACTCTTTTATCTTCTATCCAGGTTTATTTTATCGAAGATAAAAAAGACACTTCTTATTTGTATTACAAGAATTGTGCTGTACAAATTACTCACAATAAAATTGAAACCATAGACTACATAGATTTAGGAGGGTACGTGTGGAAGGATCACGTAATAGATAGGGCTTTTACATTATGTGATGTAGGGAATTGTGAATATCAATCTTTTATATCAAACATTTGTGGTGCAGATAAATCAAGAATTAAATCTATGGAAACCACTATTGGATATTTATTGCATGGATGGAAAAACTTAGCCTATTGCCCTGCTGTTATTCTCAACGATGAAGTAATTACAGACAACCCAGAAGGAGGAACTGGGAAAGGGTTATTTATGAATGCACTTAGCCAAATGAAAAAATTAGTATTTATTGATGGGAAGTCATTTAATTTTGAAAGGTCTTTTGCCTATCAAACCGTGTCTGCTGATACCCAGATACTGTGTTTTGATGATGTAAAAAAATATTTTGAATTTGAGAGATTGTTTAGCGTAATTACCGAAGGATTAACTTTAGAGAAAAAGAATAAAGATGCAATTAAAATACCCTTCAATAAATCCCCTAAGATAGCCATTACAACAAATTATGCTATAAGTGGGGAAGGAACAAGTTTTGAAAGAAGAAAATGGGAGTTAGAACTTTCTCAATATTATACCAAAGACTTTACCCCTTTAGTAGAGTTTGGTCGGCTGATGTTTGGAGAATGGAATGATGATGAGTGGTGTCAGTTTGATAACTATATGATTAAAAATTTACAAATGTATTTTAGTAGTGGATTATTAAAAAGCGAGTTTGTTAATTTGAGAATTAGAAAGCTGTCAGCCAAAACAGGTCATGACTTTATTGAATGGTGTGGATTAGTTGGAGGAGTTCCTGATCAAGATAAGTTGAAGTTTAATGAAAAGATATACAAGAATGATCTGTATCTCGATTTTATAGAAGAGAATCCTGACAGAGCCCCAAAATCTAAAATGACTATTAGTCGTATTAGGTTTTATAAATGGCTGGTTTCTTATGGTATATATCAATACAACACCGCCCCTGAAGAAGGAAGAGATATGATAGGTAAGTGGATTAAGTTTGTAAACAAACACTCTAAAGAGTATACGGGTAAGTTAAAATTATAATAGTGAAAACAGTAATCCACGTAAACCAGCATGTAATAAAAGCCAACAGGAAAAACAATCAAGATAATCCTGTTCTAACATGCAAAACATATAAGAGTAATACATACGCACATGAGGTAGAGATAAAAGGTCCAAGCAAAGTGGTGTATAGCCCTCAAAAACCCTTAAGTTGTGGTGCGCATGTTTGGATTGAAACACAAGGAGAAGTAATAATAATTAAATAAAAAAGATTGAGTTTTAATGTTAAAGCTAAGACCATACCAAGAGGAGATTGTAAAAAGAGGGATAAAAATTCTTATCCCTTTTCGTTTTCTCTATTTAGCTATGGAAGTAAGGACAGGAAAAACTATAACCTCTTTAAATCTTTTTACCTATATGTGGGCCAAAGACGCCAAGAGGAAAAAAGTTTTATTCGTTACCAAGAAGAAAGCTATAACAAGCATTGAGAATGATTATGATGACTCTGGATGCGGTTATGATATTATGATTACAAACTACGAATCTCTCCACAAAGTACCCACTAAAGGATGGGATGGATTGATTTGCGATGAAGCTCATGGAATGGGCGCTTTCCCTAAACCAAGCAAAAGAGCTAAGCAGATTAAAGAAATAGTTTCCAAATCTAAACCTTATGTTGTCCTGTTGTCAGGCACACCTACTCCAGAATCTTATAGTCAAATGTATCATCAAGTATACGCTATACCTAAAAACCCTTTCAACTCTCATAAAAACTTCTATTCATTTAGCAAACGCTATGTGAAGGTGAGACAGAGAAAAATTGGAGGAATGATGATCAATGACTACTCTAATGGTTTGGAGTTGATTTTGCACCACATGAAGCCCTATCTAATATCTTACACGCAAAAATTAGCAGGATTTGAATCTACTATAGATGAGGAAGTTTTAATGGTTCCTTTAGATCCTAAAACCCTTAAGCTTATTAAAAAATTAAAACAAGACTTAGTGGTTCAAGGCAAAGAAGAGGTAATACTCGCTGACACTTCGGTAAAGCTGATGATGAAGATACACCAATTAAGCTCTGGTACTATAAAATTTGAGAGCGGTAATGGAATGGTGGTCGACCACACTAAAGCTTATTTTATAGCTGATAGATTTAAAGAAAGAAAAATCGCTATATTTTACAAGTTTGTTAACGAGCTGAGTGCTATTAAAGAAGTGTATAAAGACAGAATAACAACCGACTTAGAGGAGTTTGATACCACCAACAAATCTATTGCTTTACAAATTGTAAGCGGAAGAGAGGGGATTAGTTTAAGAAATGCTGAATGTATAGTTTATTATAATATTGATTTTTCAGCCACAAGCTATTGGCAGTCCCGAGATCGTATGACTACCAAGTCCAGAAGGTTTAATAAAATTTACTGGGTTTTTAGCAATGAAGGGATTGAAAGACAAATATATAAGGCTGTAGTAAAGAAAAAGGATTATACTTTAACTCATTTCAAGAGAGATTTATTAACTTTGTAATATGACGGAGCAAAGGATACAGGCGAAAAGAATAAAAAAATTTGAAGAAGAAGGATACTATGTTATTAAGCTTATCAAAACAAATAAAAATGGTATTCCTGATCTTATTGCTATTCCGAGAGACTCCAGCGTTGTGTTTTCAGAAATCAAAAAACCTAACGGAAGGGTGTCTACTTTGCAACAATATAGATTAAAAGAATTACACGACCATGGAATTGAAACAGAAATATATAGAGGAGAAGATTTATGAGGTGGATGATTACTTCCTGGAGGCACTGGAAGAATTTGAGCTACCCGTTAGTCTTAAGATAGCTCGATTTCTTGAAGAGAACAGTATTGAGGTAGAAAACAACAGCTTAGTTTCCCATATATTGGGAGGTTTAGTGGTGTATGCGGGCAAGCCGATAACCTTTGCATTAGAAGTGGTAAAAATAGAATTAGAGAATATGACACTCACCGACATAACCCCTATTTCTATGGATGAATACTTAGACCTAAGAAATTTAAATTTATACATAAAATCAAATGAAATTTGTAAAAATAAACAGGCTCAAAGGAATAGCCAACAACGTGTTTAGTGTTGATGTAAACTCTAAAAGCAGACAAGCAGCTACTATTGAAGCCAGAGCTACTTGTTATACCATAATGAGAAAAGAACTCCAGATGAGTTTTGCAGAAATCGGAAAACATTTTTTAAAAAACCATGCAACTATTATTCACGGAGTCAGAGAGTTTCCTTATATGGTAAAATTTAAACCTGCTTTAAAAGAGAAATATAAGGTATGTTTAAACCTGTTCAAAACAAAAAACGATCTGCTTGACACCAGTGTAGATGTCGTTGATATTGTGTTAATAAAAAAATCTTTAAATAACTTGCATAAGTCAAATATTCTGCTATCTTTAGCCATAGAGCAATTACAACATGACCTCAATAAATTAAAAAAACTAAACTATAAATGCCACGAGTAGCCAAGGAGGATGTAAATGCCATACGGCACATAACTTATGTGTCAGAAAGCATCCACCGACTTGGCGATGATATTTATGAGGATTTGATGGAGAGAGAAAACCAACACGCAAAGAAGAAGGCGCAAGCCTTAATCCAACTTCTTGCTGACTTAATTCAATCACTTACTGATGAAATATAATGACCCCGACGTTCTTACAGGAGACAAAAATAATGTAGACGAAATCAGGCCTCGGCTGTCAGGAAATAAAAGAAAGGCTTTTGAAAACTTAAATAAAAAAGAGCGTAGAGTTTTAGTTATAGGAGACCTCCACGCCCCTTTTGTATTAGAAGGATATTTAAGCCATTGTCAAGAAACTTATGCCAGCTATAACTGCAATCAAGTAATATTTATAGGAGATATTTTAGACAACCATGCCTTCAGCTATCATGAGCCAGATCCTGACGGACTTTCCCCTGGCTATGAGTTAAAGATGGCTAAAGAATTTGTAAAAGACTGGTATTCCGCTTTTCCTGTAGCTGACGTGCTGATTGGAAATCACGACAGAATGGCCTCAAGAAAGGCGATGACAGGGGGAGTACCTTCAGCGTGGATAAGATCCTACAATGACGTCTTAGGCACTCCTAAATGGAGATGGGTGGAAAACATAGTGTATGATAACGTTCTGTATGAACACGGAGAAGGAGGGCAAGCAAAAACTAAAGCCAAAAACAATATGATGTCAAGCGTATGTGGCCATATTCATACCGAGGCATATGTTCACTGGTTTGTAGGAAAGAAGTTTAGAGTGTTTGCTATGCAGGTAGGGTGCGGTATAGATGCTAAATCATATGCAGCGGCCTACGCTAAAAACTTTAAAAAACAAAGTATATCGTGTGGTGTTGTTTTAGGAGGGCACACTGCTATAAATTGTATGATGGACTTATGAAATCACATGAAATAGTGCAAGAAATATTAAGACTCAAATTATCTAAACCTCAAACAAAAGAGGTTCGGTTAAGAATACGTAAACTTCAACAAAAACTTAAATGAATAAACAAATAGCAAAAGCTTTAGGGAAAGCCGCAAGAGATGTGGCAGATAATTTCTCCAATAAAACCCGAGAAGGTAATTACAAGGGAGAAACTTTTAGTGTACACGAAATAATTCCTACATCTGACCAAACAGCTGTAGTGTTTTTTAAAAAAAATACACGCAAATTAGGGATGGGATTTTTCTATTATATAAACAGAGGGTGTTCCCAAGGGTGGAAATATTTTTTTCCCACTGACTCTCATGTGGCGGGAATGATGGCTACTCAATTTTATAAATTAGAAGTGGAAAGAATAAACTATAAAGAGAATTTTGATACAGATGTTGTAGCAAGTGGAGTAGGATATATTATAGGTTAATAAGTTGGTTTAATTCTTTCATTTGCATTAGTTCGTCACATTTTTCATACTCTTCTGTAGATATATAATATTCTATTAAACAATCATAAGCGTCCCCATCCATTACTTTTATGGGCTGGTAGGGATTAAAAATAACAGCCAACTCTTTCTCGTCTTCTAATACCTCCTCAAAAGACTTACGGCCTGTTATTAAGTAATAACTATCCTCCATTAATTTTCTTTCGCTATCTACGTTTTCTGCCATAAGTCCTTTTTAAATAATCTTCTCTTAGTTTCTTTTTTCTTTCCCTTTCCTGGTCTTTTCTTTTCTGCATTAACTTGTATTGGGGAGTGTTTTGGAGACGATCCTTGTTTTTCTTATACCCTGGTATATATAATTCTTTTTCTCTCTCGGTTAGTTTAACTCCTCCTTTTTTCTCTGCTCTTTTTCTCATATACTCACTAAAGCCCATAATTAAAAGCATCGCGTCTCCAGGCCCATCAGCACTTCCAAGCTCACTGTAGTTCTTCCATATTTTTTTTATTTGAGAAGCAGGAAGTCCCCAAGCTTGAACTAATTCTAAGAAAAATTTATCCATATTTCTTTCACGAGTTTCCTCTGTTTTAGCGTTTTGAGCGCGCTTCCATAGTTCAGTTAATTTAGATATTGACTCTAAAATAGGAAGACTTTGAGGAACTGATCCATAGCTTTTATCAAGTATAAGGTAGTCTACCACGCTCTCCAAAGCTTGCCCATAAATAAAGATAGCATTAAGGTTTCCAAGTAGAGCCGCCCATTTAAGCTCTTCTTTATCTTCGTCTGTCATGGCTCTTAAAAGCCCTGGGAATCCTTGACTTACATACTGAAACAGCATTGGCATTATAAAGTGATAGGTAAATAAAGTTCTTAGGTTTTCAGTCAATGTTCCTCTTCCAGCGTTTACATCCCAGGCTTTTAGTTTTCGGTATAGGTTTCGGGTTGCGACAACCTCTCTTCTAAAGTATTGTTTAGGCGTGGTTAAGAACATATTAAAGGCCCTCATGAAAGGATATCCTGTTTGATAATAATCTTTATCCTGCAAGTCGTATGACTGCTGAGTTTTTAAGGTGTCTTTTTCAAAGCTCACAATAGCTTTCTGGATAGCCTCTTCTTCACTTAGACCTGCCTTTTTAAATTTACTTTTATAATAAAGATAGTTAGGTATACCTCCTATTAAAATTGCAGCCCTATCCCCAACCATTGTAGTAAGCATTAAATACTTTATAATATTCTCTATACCCACCTCCCGTGCCTTCAGTGGTATCATGTTAATCATCTGCTGCTCGGCATAGTTCTCTACGTTTTTTTGAATAGGTGTAGATTTAACGTAAACTCTTTTACCATTAACATCTATCGTGTATCCGTATCTATCTTGAAGCACAATTGAGTTTTCCATAATCTCCCTGTGTGTTTTGAAAAGTTTGGTTAAAGAGATAGCGGCATATTTCGCCCAATTAAGATATCCTATATCATTACCATAAGTAAGGAAGGAGGTCATCTGCTTAGCCACCAAAGTAAGGTTAGCGCCCAGACGCGACAACAAGAACATTGTATTAAAGGCGTTGATCATTTTTACGTTGACATCCCCCAACTCACTCCCTTTGTTAGCTATTTTCTTTATAGCATTATTAATGTATTCATTTATATTCTCTCCGTGGAGTTCTGCAATCGCCCCTTTCATAGCCTTATCACTAAACACTTTATGTATATCCCTAATGGTTTCTGCGTAGGCTGCAAAATATTCCATATCACGCATATAGTTAACCATTGCGTTATCACCGTCTGCAAAATGTATTCCTTTATCAGAGGCTAATCTTGCTTTGGTAGATTGAGGCGCAATAGGGTTGTACGCACCATTTTTATCTACAGGCAACACAGTTATTGGCTCTGCCTGTTCAGGAGCTTCTCTAAATAATCTTCCTGCATAATACTGGTTTTGAGGCATAGCTGTTCTGTATATATTTTTATATACATCGTTATAGCGCGAATATACAGAGGGATAGTAAACATCTACTTGCCAGTCTGCCCACTCTTTTACTTTATCATCCAAAGCTTCTTCTATTTTACTTAAGACATTAGCCGCATCTCCTTGAACCGCTTGTTGGGATACCTTAAACTCTCCATTAGAATCTACTATTAAATTACCTTTGGAGTCAAACTCGTATAAAAGCATAGTTTTTAAACCACGGTCTGGGGAAAAAGTATTATCTAAAGTTTTACTCGCATCACCATCCACTCCATTCAAATACCTAAGTGCTGGGTCTTTGAATTGATTATATATATAATACATTTGGTTTTGACTTAACTCCAGTTGGTTTCTTAGAATTTGTTTATCTATGTGAAGAATCAAATCCTTTTGAGTTCGCTCACTGGCGTTACTTTTTTTAATTTTTTCCTTTTGTTCTACTAAAATATCATGAGCTTTTTTACTGTAATAAATGTCTAAAGGGTTTATGACAGAATTTTGTCTCACAGCTTTGCGCCATTTTTTACCATATATCTCTTCATATTTGTCATAAAATATTCCTTGCTGTAATCTTCTTTGCTTTTTAAACTCACGCGTAGAGGCGCGAACACCATCTGCCACAAACTCCATAAGAGGGCCTCCAAATAAGTCACCAGTAGATCTTAATACTCTATCCATTAACCCTGATAAATCCTCCGCAGTGGCAACTATATTGTGATCTAAAAATCTCAACATACCTTTAGCTGCCACAGCCATCTTCCTCTTCACACTCCTTACAACTCCTTTAACTGGTGCGCTTTGGTTTTCTAACTTTAATCTATCCAGAGCATCGGCTCTGGCATCACCCCAGGCACTTTTTCTTTTCTTTTCTACGGCATCTCTAAACTTATTAAACTCTGCAGTGGTTAACACTTCGTTATTTTCTTGTTTATCTACAATTCTTCCAAGCTCTGTGTTATTTCCTTTTTCCCGCTCCGTCACCTCCTTATAAGCCTCCTCCTCAGTTAAGTCTTTCCAATTAATAGTTAGCCCTGTAACTTCTTTAAATGCCATAGCAAAGTTTTTACGATAGCGTAGCCGCGCTTCTTCTAATTGGGTTTGAAACTCAGTACGTCCTTGAACCTCTAACTCATTTAAAATAGTTAAAGCTTCTATTAATTCTTGAGTTTTATTAGGGCTGTCATTCTCCGACATAAAAGCATTATTGACAATTAAAGCAACCGCAATGTCATCCAGCTGTTGCATTTCTTGGTCAGTCATAGTATCGGATTTAGCTTCTAATTCTTCTCTTATTTTATAAAGCTCATTTATTCTTTTTTTGATAGCTTTGAATCCAGACTCTGGGTCAGCTATCATTGCATTAATATCTTTAATTCTTTGCCTTATGTTTTCACTTATTATCTTTCCTTTATATCTTCCTGATTCAATTTTTCTTGTCTTTCTGTTAAGAATATTAAAGATGGAAGCCATATAGCTTTTATTAGCTTTTCTGGTTACCACATCTAACACTTCTTTTACTACGGCAGGAAGTTCTTCTTTGGTTTTAATAGCATTAACTTTATCTATTAAGCTTATTACTTCTCCTTTCCCGTATAAATCTCGAGGCAAAACCGATCTCATAAAGTTTCTTAAAAACTTTTGCGCTTGTCTTATTTCTAATTGAGCAAACGCTTTACCTTTGAGAATTTGAGTTAACGCTCTGACTTGAGGCGCACTATAGTTATTAGGAGTTGGGTTTAAGGCCAGCATTACATCACGCTCAATAAGAAGAGCTAAGGAAGTATTATACCCTGCGCTTTTATACTCTGGCAGGGTTCTTGCATACTCCACCACTTCATTCATTATTTGGGTGTCATCTTTCACTTCTCTTAACTTAAGATACCACGTGGATTCTGCCTTTCCTTTAGCCGCTTTCTTTTCTAACTTCTCATTGTAATCTTTACTCTTCCTGTTAGTGTCAGTGAGCTGAATATATTTACTACTAATCTTCATCATTAATGTGAGTCCAGATTTTATCCCTCCTGGAAGATTAGCAAAACTCTTAGGAAGGGTTTCAAATATTCCCTGTGTAGTTATTTTAAGAGCTTCATTGATTTCTGTTGTACTATAATTTTTTCTTTTTAAATATCTTTTTATAGTGTCGTTGGTAAAACCATTATCAATAGCTATCTTCACTATTTCAAGTATATTGTTTCCTGCCTTAATTAAATTCTCTCCGTCTGCTCCGTCTGCAATTCTATTTGATCTTCTATTCCACCCCTGCTCTACTTCCATCGGGTTAATGTGTGCTCCACTCAGAGTTGTAAAACGGTATCCATTTAGCTGACCTGTGACTTCATTATAAGTAGGCTTTACCAATAAGTTTACTTCAGCCGCCTTTTTTTCTAATTGCTGTAAGTCAAAGTTTAGATTGTTTATATAGTCTCCTCTCATTTGATACTCCTCCCCTAACTCCAGCCTTCTTCTTGCTAAACTTTTTTTAGCTTGCTTGTTTTTAACTTTCTCGTTAGCCAGTTGTTTAGCCTCCCATTTAGCTAAATAGGCATTGTATAATTTATTAGACCTTCTACTCCAACCTCCTTCTGTCGTTTTTTTCTCCCCCCATTCTCGTGGTTGAAATGCCATTTTCTTCGCAGCTTTTGATTTTGGAAGAATTCCTTTTTTTAGCTCAGCTAGTGCAGCTTTGTGTTCACGAATAAGCTCTCGGGCATATTCCCTTAACTCTGCTTCGTTCTTGTATATTCCAAAATCTTGCATTGGCCAGATTCCCTTCTCCAACGACCTTAAATCTGCCGCTAACCTTTGTTTTATCAGAGCTATTCTTTTTTCCAAATCTTCAATAGCGAAAAATAGAACCCCTTTCTCTATTAAATCTAATTTCTGCCATTTAGGCTGATTGTAAGGCCTCTCATTCTTACGTTTTTTAGGCTTTCTTTTAGGCTTAGTGTCAGCCTTTTCTTTTTCTTTTACTTCACTCTTCGGTTTTTTAGGCTTTGTTTTAGGCTTTGTTTTAGGCTTAGTGTCAGCCTTTTCTTCTTTTACTATTTTCTTTAAAACCTTTACGTCTTTTGCTTCTGCCTCTACTCCTGCTCCTATTTTTGATCCTATAGTTTGTAAGAATTGAATTATCTCATTATCTGTAGCGGTCATAACATCAAAACCTAACCTGTTTAAAGCGGCTTTAACTTTGTTGGGAAGAGCATCTATTAATTTATCTAATAATCTTCTGATTTTGGATTTATTGGCTGGACTAAAGTTGTTAAAGTGTGTGGCTATTATTTTAACCACCTCTGCAAAACGCTCTTCATCTCTTATATTTTCTTCGTATTTACCAGCATCTATAAATGCCTCTATCTTTGCTTTATCTGCTTTAGAAAGGTAGGCTGATTTATATACTGCCTCCATTAATCTACGAGCAACTTTCCTTGCCATCACTGAGTTTTCCCCAGCTTTTTTTAAGGTTTCTACAAGAACAGCGTGACCTATTTCATGAGCTATCACAGCTGTTCTTCCCAGTTTAGCTGCCACTGATACGTTAATCATTATTTTACGAGACCCTGGATCATATGTCCCTGGTTCACTAAATCCTTTTTCACGACCAGCCGCTTTGTTATATACATCGTTATCGTCATATAAAGTGATAGACACTCCAGGGAGAAGTTTTCTTATAAACTTAGCTCCTCTTTTAGCTCGTCTGTATATAGTGTTTTTTTCTTTACGATTCTGAGTATCGTCTATAGTTTTTCCTTTAGTGTTTCTAAATAGATTATCACCAACCTCTTCTTCTGTTTGATTAGTGTCACCCAGAACTTCTTCTAAATCTGCGTCTTCTTGCGCTTCTCTATCTAAATCTACTTCCTCCTGGGTCTTCGCCCCGTCTTCAGTCTCGACTTCGGTCTCGCCCTCTTGGGAAGGTTCTTGCTGGGATACGCCTTCTCCCACCTGGCCGCTATCTTCGGTAGATTCTTGTGCATCCAGCGTCTCTGTGCTTCGCTTATAAATGGCATCTTGTTTTTCTTTTATTTGTTTTGGAGATGGATTTTCCACCCCTTCTTGCTTAAGTTCTTCTATTGCATCTTCTTCAGTAACCTCTACTTTTATTCCTTTTCTTCCCTTCTCCAGATCCCCTATGTCTTCAATGCTTTCTTCAGAAAGTTTAGCCATTTCATTATCAATAGCTTTTATTTCATCTCTTTGCTTACGCGTTAAAGACTCGTCTTTTCCTTCTACCTGATTTTCTAACTCCTGTTTTCTTAAAAGCAGTGCTATAGCTTTTTTCTTATTATCCGCATTCATATCGGATGGTATCTGACCTTTAATCCCTGCTAATTGATTAAACTGATAGAGTAACACATCAGCTTCTTCTTGTGTTCTTTCTCCTGTAATAACTTGTTGTTTTAAGTCAGCAACATACATGGTTTTAAAATTCTTATCATCTACTATACTATTAAATAATTCAAACATATCATTGCTAATGCTCTGTAAGTTGTCACTGGTAGCCGCCTCATGCATTGCTGCAATTGAACCTAAAGCTGCACCCCCAATAGCTTCTAATAATCCTGCTTCTAATACTTTTCCTCCATACTCTTTACTCCACATTACAGGAGTGTTAAACTCATCATTGTTTACTAAATCATAAAGTCTTTTAATTTCAAATTCAGTTAACTGTTGTAAGAGTCCTGTCTCAAATTCAGCAGTTGCTGCTCCTAAAATTCTTAATGCTCCTTTTTTCCAAGGATTAGTTACTACATCACTTACAATTTGAGTAAATTCCTTAGCTGTTGTTTTTCTTGTGGTTTGCCCTAAAGCCATTTTTAAAGCAGCTCCTGTAAAGTTTGTTCCTGTTTCTAAATTCCTAAAACCTGCTACCTCTAAAATTGAACTGGTTACTGCAA
>TARA_R100001530_G_scaffold21901_2_pt1 | contig 18422 bp, 30 predicted proteins | sample TARA_R100001530 | Tara Oceans TARA_R100001530 (sample SAMEA2622166) | marine metagenome | biome: marine biome (ENVO:00000447); feature: mesopelagic zone (ENVO:00000213) & marine oxygen minimum zone (ENVO:01000065); material: "saline water (ENVO:00002010), including plankton... | reverse complement strand
TTTCAACTTTTACTCGTACAATATCTGAAGCTTTGTCTTTAAGTGATACAATTTCTGCTGCAATCGTAATACCAATTTCTGTAACAGAATCAATTTCACTTTCTGATACAAAAGCTCTTGTAACTTCCTTTACAAAAACAATTTCAGATACATTTTCACTTTCAGATGCAGTTACTACAATCAAAGGATTATCTGCAACAATTTCAGAATCCGTTTCATTGTCTGATAGTGCTACTATGATAAGTATAATTGCTATTACAGTAAGTGAGTCAATTACGCTTGTAGATAGTATAATAAAAGGAGGGTGGTCGTGGATCAATAAAGCAACAGATACAACGTGGAATTTTATAAATAAAAATACACCTTAATTATGGGAGCTATAAAACTTGTAAAACTAAATAAATTCTTTGGGGGAATGTCAGATGATGTTCGAGAAGATGATGCAACGAAATTTGCTATTTCGAAGCATTTTGATATTTTTTCAAATCCAAATCGTTTGACTCCATATAGACAACACGAAGCAGATATTACTTTTTCTGATACAAGTAATGATGTAACAGAATTTGCTATTAAAAAGTTTTTAACAACAGGGAGTTCTCTCTATGGTTTAGGTAGGGTTAATGATGATCTTGGTGGAAGATTAAGAGTTGTAGAAAAAACAACACTACCATCAACAGATTGGTCTTTATCAGGAACAGGTACTCAAACTGATCCCGGTACAGCTTTTCACGAATCAGGAATTATTTATAAAGATTATATTTATGCTTTGCGTACATCTCCTGTTGCAAATAAAGGAAGATTATTTAAATATGGCGCATTATCGACAGGAGCAAGAACAATGGATTTAAACTTTAGATCAGATCCTCTTACAACAGATGATGTAACTCTTTCGAGGACAGGACGAAGTGTTTTGGGAAAAGATGACAGGGCTTATTTTGCATACGAAAATACTGTATGTAGTACAGACGGATCTACTGTTGCTGATGCTGATATACAAGTGCCAACAGATTATAATATAAAAGTTCTTTCAACTTGGAAAAACTTTTTAGTAATTGGTTGTACTCATATAAATAATACTGATTCTAAATTTTATCTTTGGGATTATGTTTCTGATGACATTACAGATGTTGTTGATTTGGGTACAGGAATTTTAAGATCATTAGGAAATGTTGATGATGTTTTGGTTGCTGTTACACAACAAAGACAAACTTCTTTGATTATTAATCCTATTGCTGAAGTTAAACTTTGGGGAGGGGGTGCTGTTCAAACTCTACCTATAAATATTCCACTTAAAGATGAGAGTGGAAATAATTATACTGTAAATGAAGGAGAAGTTATAGATAGTAGTAAATTGTATTTTGCGATTGATTCAGGTGCTGGTACAGATCTTACAGGGATTTATGTTGTCGGTAAAAATATTCAAGGAAGATGGGCAGTTACAATGGATCGTAGATTAAATAATACAACAGGTGTAAATCAAGTGAGTGCAATTAAAAAGGCTGGGGAGTTTTGGTGGATCTCACATACTCCAAATGATGATACAGTTGAAAGAACTGATGATTCGGCAACATATACAACGGCAATTTTGGAGTCGCAAAAAATCGGAAGTCCGGAAAAGGATCATCAAAGTATAGCATTGGCTATCAATCACGTTGCGCTTACTTCAGGACAAACTGTTGTTGTTAAATATCGCGCTAATGAAGAAAGTTCTTGGACGACAATAATGACAAGCAGTAAATTAAATGCTCTTTCAAAAGAAGCAACAATAGAGATTGATCAGAATAAAAACTTGAAAAACTTTAGGGAGATGCAGTTTAAGTTAGAAAGTACCGGAGGGGCGGAAATAACAGGTTTCTTGTTTAAATATAGGGAATTAGATAGTACAATATAATTATGGCAGAAAAAACATTCAAACAATTAGTTGAGGAAGTGGAAGAATTAAAAGATAATGCTGCAATGCAGATTGATTTGGATGCGTCAGTTGATAGAATTGTAGATTTAGAAAGAAAAAATCAGGATAGTGAACGGGAAGAATTACCACCGCATTTTCATAAGGTCGATCAAATAGAAGTTGTGGATTTGAAAGGAGGGTTTAAAACACTCTCAGCTACGCCCACACACGTTATGGAAGAGGGAAAATTATTATTTTACACAGTAGGTTCTACGTCTTATATGGCTACTAAACTTGGTCAGACGTGGAAGAAGGTAGAGTTGTCTAATATCTAAATATGAAAATTTGTAGTAAATGTAAAAAAGAAAAAGATTTGAAAGAATATTGGAATAATAATGCCAATAAAGATGGTTTGTATCATTATTGTAAAGATTGTACGAGAGAAATGGCTCGAAATCGTATGCGTTTAAAGGGAGAGGTTGGACGAAAAGTAAGTAGAGAATATCAAAGAGAAAAAAGGAAAGATCCTATATTTAGATTAAAGCAGAATAAACGAAGCCAAGAAAAAAGAAAACGTATTAGACTTGAAGTATTACAATATTATGCAGGTATATATCCAAGATGTGCTTGCTGTGGAGAAAGTCATTATGAATTTCTTGGAATAGATCATATAAATAATGATGGTGCTAAACATAGAAAAGAAATTGGAGCAACAATTTATGGGTGGTTAAAAAAGAATAACTTTCCTGAGGGATTCCAAGTCTTGTGTCATAATTGTAATTTGGCAAAAGGATTCTATGGTCGATGTCCGCACATTTTAAAAAGTTCAATAAAGGTCGAACAATTAACAACAATATAATTATAAACGCTTATGGCAGATTTAAATGCAAATAATATACAAGAAGAAAATCCAGTTGTAGTCCCTGAAAATACAGGGGATACTACTTCTATAGATCATATTCTTGACTCAACTGCTTCAACAGCAGATATTGAAAAAGGATTAGCGAGAGAGTCTCAAAGAAAAGCAGATCGAGCAAAAGAAATAGAAACAGAACTTCCATCTGCGATTGAAAAAGATAAAGAAGATAGAAAAGGATTTCTATCTTTTCAAAAGACTCGTCCGTCAAGAGAGAAAGAACTTCGAGAAGAATTGGCGAGTTTAGGGGTAACTGAAGATATTGAAACTGTACGAGGATTAGTTGGAGAGGTAGGCGCACTTCGGGAGCAACTTAATAAAATTGACGAAGCGAAAGCTTTGGCTATTGAAGGTCTTGCCGGTCAAGGTCGAGGTATTCCACTTTCAATTATTCGAGGTCAGCAAGCTAAAACAGAAAGACAATATAATATTCGTAGAGCGGCAGTCGCCGCAGAACTTGGTGCAAAGGCGGCAACAGCAGAAGCATTAAGAGGTAATGCAGAATTCGCAGCGAAGTTAGCACAAGATACAGTTGATGCCATAGTGTTTGATTATCAACAAAAAGTAAATGACTATGAAGATTTGTTTGAATATAATCAGGATATTATTGATGGACTTACAACAGAACAAAAGGGTATTCTCGAACAACAGAGGGATGATGCTAAAGATGAATTAGAAAGGAGAAGAGAGGAATCTACGATTGTTAGTGGAATGATGATTGATAATCCTAATGCTGGAGTATTACCAACAGATAGTCTTGCGATAGCTTCTCAAAAGGTGGCGAAAGCCGGAGGAAGTCTTGAGGCGCGTAGAGAAGCTCGTCTTGGTGGAGCAGCACCCTCAATAGCTCCACTGAACGTAATATCTAATATTACCAGTCTTATATCTGATGAGGAGGTTAGGGTAGATTTAATTGAGGATGTGCTTGATTACTTTGATTTAGCACAGAATAAAGAAAGTCCAACGGATCAGGAATTGGGGAATATATTCATCTCACTACGGAATTCTTATTCAGAAGATGAAGTTTCAAGTGATAGTTTAAGAGCTATTTTAGGAATTGAAAAAGGTGAAGGGGTGGCTACTATTGAAGAGTCTGCATCTGATTTTCTTGGTGGCATAGACGTATTCACTCCAAACCAATTTACTCCTGTGCCTCCAGTTTCAAGGTTGGAGAAGTTAAAAGAAAAACAAAGAAAGAGGAAGGAAGAAAGAGGAGAAACTTCTGAAAATCAAGACAGTATAACTAATTTCATTGGTAAATTTTTTAACAGATAATTATGGGAAGAATCTTTGGAGACAGAAAAGGTAGAACCACTGGTGGAGGTCGTCTTTTTAAAGGAAGTGGTGGTATAGATACAGTTGAAGGACTGGCTCAATTTGCGCGCTCAAAAGGATTTGAAAAAGAAGCTGAAAAGATTGTTGAAAGACCAAAGGTTTCTTTTCTTGGACGAATTGGAAGGATATTAGCTGCTTTTGAAACTGGTAATGCTTTATATCAAAAACGTTATGAACAGAAATCTTTTCTTAAAACCTATGTAAAAGATATTGCGACAGGTTTAAAAACCAGTGTGGTGGGAAGAGAACCTATTTCAGTAACTCCTAAAAAACTCTTTAAAGACATTCTTGTTAAGGAGGGTATGAAAGATAGACCCGGCAAATTGGATGCGGTAGATGTTGTTGGTCTTGTGGGGGATATTCTAACAGATCCAACCACTTTCTTTGGTGGTTTTATAGGTAAGACAGGTATTAAGGGGGTTAAAGGAGTAACTGCTATTGCTCGTAAAACCCCCTTAATTAAAAAGCCAATCGCAAAAACAGAGGATATTGTTGGAGGTTTGTTTAAACCTTTCCATAAGATTGAAAAACTTGGGGATGTAGGTAAAAATTATAGAGCCGATTTTGAAAAATATGTTAAAGGTACTCGTGTATTAACTGATGAGTTTGTAGATGAAATGATTAAGAAGTCAAAAGGTGTTAAGCCGATTGTTAAATCAGGAGAAAGAATTGCTGCTGCTGTGGAAACGGGAACTAAAACTGGAAATAAATTACTTGATGAGGTGATGGACTCAATGATTAAAACTCAAAAACAATTTACTAAACTTGAAGTAAAACACGGAATTCTTGAACACGAACTATTTGATTATATGCACCATACACTTACACCTGAAGCAGCTAATTTTATAAGAGAGGGGGGAGATTTAGCCGGATTTTTTAAACCTATTAAGACTCGGTTAGGTGCTGCTAAAAAAAGAGGGCTTGTAAGAGTTGTAAGTGAAAAAGGTAAAGACGTATCTTTTAAGAAAGAACTCTTAGGATTACAGGATCTAAATAAACCTAAACTAATAAATACATTAGAAAAACAATTAGGAAATAAAACATTGTCTATTCAAAAAGTTTTGAAGAAATTAGCAAGTGGGGAAATTAAGGAAGGAACTCAATCTTTTCGAGAAATAAATGCTTTATTGAGAAAACATATCTCCCCTTTTCCTGTGGGAAAATTTGTGAAAGAGGGGGTGGAAGATTTTACTCAAAAAGAGTTTGATTCTATTATAAATGGTTTATTAAAAGAGGAAGCAGATAAATTAGCTCTTATTGCAAAAGAATTAGAATCTGAAGTATTGACAAGTCAGGGGAGAGAATTTCTAAAAAGTCCGCTTATACCGAAATTGTCTCGAAAACAGAAAATAGTTGGACTACAAAGAGAATTAGTAAAAATACAAAATGAAACTGTAAAGAAAATTCGTAAAATTGATTTTTTTGACTTTATTGATAATAAGGGGAATATGTTTAAAGCGGTTCGCGGTGGAGAAAAGTATAAAGATTTTGGGCAATTAATTGTTAAAGAAATAAATGAAGAATATAATAAGCGTCTTGGTTTTAATGTTTTTGAGGAAGATGCTTTCAAGGCGTTTGCTAAACGTGGTGTGGATTCAATACAAGCTCTTAATACTCACGACTTCTTAACTCGCGCAGGTCATCAGTTTGGTAAAAAAGCAGAAAAAGATTTTATAGATGAATTTGGTGTTAAATGGGTTAGTAGTACCGCTCCCGAACTTAAAGGTATAAGAGTGCCTAAACCTATCGCTCAACATATTGACGAGATTAAAGGATTTCTTTCTAATGATGAATCAACTAAAGCATTTTTGAGATTTTACGATAAAGTTCTTAATATTTGGAAGGCAACTGTTACTGGTTATTTCCCTGCCTTCCATACAAGAAATGCTACTGGGGGTACTTTTAATAATTGGATAGCGGGACTTAATAATCCTATTGTTTATAAAGAGGGAGCTGAAATACTTACAGGTAAATCAGGTAAATTACTTCTTAAAGGCGGTAGAAAAATGTCATATAATGAAGCCCGTAATCTTATACGAGAATATGGTATTGTTGGACAAACAGGTATTATGGATGTTGCTCAATTTCTTCAAAAGGAAGTCAATCCTACTGCGATGTCTCGATTTTTAAAAGCTCCATCTAAAGTGATGGGTCTTGTGGAAAATAATATGCGTGTTCCTTTATTTATAGATGGTCTTAAAAAGGGAATGACAGCTGAAGCTGCCGCTAAAAGGGTTATTAAATTTCATTTTGATTATATGCCAGAAGGATTTACTGCTTTTGAAAAGAATATAATGAAGCGAGTGATTCCTTTCTATACTTGGACACGCCATAATATTCCTTTACAGATAGAGCAGTTGGTTATGCAACCGGCTAAATACGCGGGAGTATTTAAAACACAACGAGCGTTTGGAATTAAACCATCATCCGAAGAGGAGACGATATTACCTATGTGGTTAAAAGAAAGGTTTACGTTAAAAGCTGAAAGTGGTTTTTGGTCGGGTATTGGTCTTCCTCTTGAAGAAGCAACAGAGAAGCTGTCGTCTCCGTTACGCGGTTTTGGTATTTCAATGTCTCCATTTTTAAAAGTCCCTATTGAAAGATTGACTGGCTTTAATATATTTAAAGGAGAGAAAATTTCAGAAGATAATTATGGTAAATTTTATAAAAACACTCCTCAACCATTTAAAGATTGGTTGGAATTAAAAGAACATAAAACCAGTAGAGGAACTGTTTATTATACAGTCAATCCTGAAAAGAAATATTGGGTGGAAATTATAGGTTCTCGTGGTATAAATACAGCAATCCGTTTGATGAACCACGTGGATGATAAGAAAAATCTCTTATCTCTTTTTACTACGATTAAGAAATATGATTATGGATTAGAGGATTTAAAGAGATGGAGTGATAAAGATAAACAGCGAGAATTAGAAAGAATCTTAATTGAAGCGGATGAATTAAGAGAGTTTAAAAAAACCTTTATTCCCAAAGAGAGTGGTCGTATATTTTAAAAACCATAGATGCAATCAAATTGACACAAATCAGATATTGTACCAGATGGAGCTAAATCAAAAGCTATGACAAGAATAACAATTACAATAGAAAATATTATAATAAATAAACCCAAGTAATCTTTAAACATCTATTTATTATAACATAATTTGCTTGTGTGGTTAATATATATAAAATAATAATATGGAAGATAAACATCAAAAAGAAATAATGCGTGCTATCGGAACTCTTGAAGGAAGTGTCAAGATGGGTTTTAAAGGTATTCACGAACGACAAGATACTGCAAATGGAAGGTTGGCTAAAAATGAAGAAAAAATTAGTAAGTTAGAAGTGGCAGATGGAAAAATGTTGGAACGAATTTCCAATACAGAAAAAGAAGGAACTTTAAATGCTAAAGAACAAGGTAAATGGAAAGATAGATTATTGATGTTTGTGCTTTATATAATAGGTGTTTTAATTTATACAGGATTATTAAAATTAGGAATAATAAATATATGAAAAATCCGTTTAAACTAATGTTTCAAGCTGTCCTTAAGAGTCAGCAACAAAAGCAGAAAAAAATCGCAATCTCTTTAGTATTGGCTCGTAATTATCTCTATGAGAACAAAGGACTTAACTCTCTTCATCCGGATTTACAAACTAAAGCTGTACTTCTAATGAAAAGAATGGAAGAATTAAATAAGCCGATAATGGTATATCAAACATATCGCTCCGCTAAAGAACAGAATGATAAGTATGCACGAGGAAGAACGACAGGAGGGAGTATTATAACGAACGCTAAAGGGCTTCAATCTTATCATCAATACGGACTTGCAGTAGATTTTGTATTTGAGAAGTATTGGTGGAGACCCCCAACTTCGGACTGGTGGATTACTTTAATGAAGGAGGTAGAGAAGCTTGGGCTTGAGAGTGGTGGGAGATGGGCTTTGAGAGATTATCCTCACGTTCAATATCGTCCGCTTGGCGTAACTTGGAGAGAGTTAAAACCTTATTTTGAAAGGTCGGTATGATTAGTTTAATTTATATAATGTTATGAAAACTAAATATAGTTGGAAAATAGGATTATGGAAAGGTGTTTCAAGAGGAATTATCTTTGCTGTACCTATCTTTGTTTTAGCTTTTCCTACTTGGGCAGAGCTTTCAATAGGAGGCGCACTAATGATGTTAGTGAACTTTATAAAAAATAAATAGTATATAATAAAAAAACAACTCACTTGCAAAGGGTTGTTTTTTTATGTAAAGTATGGCTATCACCACCACTACTTTATTCAGAAGTAGCTTCTCCTTCTGGAGTTGCTTCTGCTTCTTTTTCTTCTCCTTCAGGAGTTGTTGTTTCTTCTGCCATAAGCAATAAAAGTGATTAGATTTTCTGATAAGCGACCTTTATCTATTATACTAACTGATATGGATTTCTACCATATCTTCATACCCATCTGTGCTGTATATCTGAATACTACTTACATAGTCAGGATTGTCATCAGGAAGTAGTCCAATCCCTACAAGCGCGTCCTCTAACATTTTCGCCATAAAAGTACAATTCGAGCAGTCAAGAAGTTTACCTTTAAATCTAAAAATATATGTGATCTCTACAGGGAATTCTTTTATTTTATGTTTGTTTTTCTCCGGCAATAAATATTGATGAAAAAGATCTGCGAGTTCTTTTCTTTTAGTCCAGTGTGTACCTGCGTAAATCTTATTTGTAGATACCTTTTTTGGTATCGGTATTTCTATCTTCATATTTAGAGTATAAGTATTTTTTTCTCTGTTGCCAATTTTTGCGTGGGTATTTCGCCAAGTCCTCATCAGTTGCACGTGTAAGCGCGATATACTGTCCATACTCCTTATCCATCGTCCCAGCGTCCTGAAATTGATCTACCTCGTGATGTTTGGCACATAGTGGTACTATACTCCATTTCTCGTTAATTTGCCGTCCTGCGTAGATAAAAGTATGCTCAAGTGTAATTCTGCCCTCACACGCTTTTTCTTTATGCCGGATACATTTTTTATAATATGGATCATTAAGTATTTGTTTAAGTAAATCAGGTGGTATTTTTCTCATTTAATAATCTGGTCATTATTGCTTGTATAACATTCACAGTAACAGCATTTCCCAGTGTTTTATATCTCTGTGTGTCGCTTACTCCTTCTGTCCACCCATCAGGGAATCCTTGTAGTCTTTCACATTCTGTTGGGGTGAGTCGTCTGATCCTGGATCCTTTAAGTGTATGTTGTTGCATTCCTGTATCTATTGTTTGCGCGATTCCTTTTCCGACCCTACCTCTACGGGTTTTAGAATTAGGGACCGATAGATTTATACTATCTCCAACCTCTGCTTCAGCATATCCCTTTTTTGTTGCTTCAGGAACTTTTACAAACGTACTATCTGCTTTATTTCCCATCCCCTCTCTTACTGTTGTACTAAATTTGGTTTGTGTTGGTCTTTCTTTTGATTTACCCTCTCCGTTAGATAGTTTGTCATCTTCTCCGAAAGGAAATACTTGGGGTCTGGGTGTTCCTCTAAGATGTCCGATAATGAACATCCGTTCTCTGTTTTGGGGAACGCCAAAGTTTTTGCTGTTAAGCACTTGCCATTGTAAGTCATACCCCAACTCATCAAGCGTGGTGATGATTGTTTCAAATGTTTTTCCTTTGTCGTGTGAGAGAAGTCCTTTAACATTTTCAAGGAATAACAAACGGGGTCTTTTAGCTTTGGCAATTCTTGCAATATCAAAGAATAAAGTTCCTCTTGTGTCGTCAAATCCCCCTCGTTTTCCTGCGATTGAAAAAGACTGGCAGGGGAATCCCCCACAAAGGAGTTCAAAATCTGGTAATCTTTCTGCGTTAATTTGCGTAATGTCTCCATAGTTTTTGTGGTTAAAGTGTTTTTGATAAATTTCTGTGGCGTATTTGTCAATTTCGGAGAAACCAATACACGTGGGATGTTGTCCGACATTGGGTTTGCTGATAGTGTCCCCACCTCGTCTGATAGGTATGTCTTTTGTTTTCCCCTGTCCCCACTCACTCTTATCATTTTGTATATTTTCATACGCTTGTTGAATACCTTTTTCAAAGCCACCCACTCCACTAAATAATGATAAATATTTCATAAAATATTTATTTTTTTTATTAAATTACTTGACGATTGTACTTTGCTACCACCAACTCCGAACTTCATTTTAATCCCAAGCTCTTCACATATATCATACTCTGGAATATTATTTGCTTTACGATCTCCACCATTGGCGAATAAATAGGGCTTGTGGATTTTCAGAGTTTCACATACTGACTCGTCCTTATCAATCACTTTTACTGCAAGATCTACCACTTTAATTGCCTCAATAATTTCTATTCTTTCTTTTAGAGACATAAATACATATCCTTTCTTGTCCTTTAAAAACTTGTCGGAATTTACAAAAACAATAAGTTTATCTCCAAACTTCTTTGCCTCCTTGAAAAGTCGTATATGCCCTACGTGGATTGGATCAAAACCTCCTGACACCACCACCCACTTCTTACGTTTTTTTAATCGTGATCTTAAATACTTTTTCATTACGTGTTCGTTTAGGGTATGGTACATCTGTCCGGACAAGTAACCCTATGCCAACTCCCATAGGAGTTTGTGCTTTAGCATTAAGTGTTTCTGCATTTTGTGTTGCAAAGAAATCTCCTGCTTTAAGATCCTTTGCACTTATTTTTTTTGACTCAAATATAATTTTTTTCACACTATTTACCTAAATTATTCAATCGTTCCTTTATACGCATTTTCCCATAATGTTTTCTCATTAACTTATTAAGATGATTGAGTTGCTTAAAGTAGGTTTCCACAACTTTCTTTACATTCTTTTTGGATACTTCCTCATCCACCCCTACAAAAGGTTCTAAATCCTTGTAACCCCAATCTCGCAGACTACTTTTTTGTAATAGTTTTGCGATAGCTTCTGCTTTACTTTCCGCTTCAACACTATCCTCATAATCAGGAGCTTCACAATGCGATTTTATTATTACTTCGTAAATCATAATTATTTTCTTATATTTCTAATTTCCCCACAATTATTACATTTCTCTTTTGAACATTTCCAACTATGCTTACAGGTCATTGGGTTTTTATTTGGATACTTAACAAGTCGGTCAATATCAGAACGTGATAGTGTTTCAATTTTTTCAAGCCACTCTTTTATATTAGTTTTATTGACCACAGCTTTAATTCTATCAAGCTTCATAAGGTCAAGATGTTGTATATCTTCAATCTTAAGTCCGAGTTCAATGACGTATTTCTTATAGACATTGATATTTCTATATGCAACTGTCTCCGATAAATTAATCTCTGGATCTGCCAAGAAAGCCGAGAAAGTTATATCATTAGTTTCAAAATAATCGTTCTCTTTAAGCTCATAAAAGAGTTGCCCAAGTATAATATTCGTCTTGTTTTTGACTTGTGTAATTTCTTTTATCTGTTCGTACCTTTTAAAGTTTTCAGCGTGTTTTTTATCCATTGTCTTGATTGCGATAGAAATCTACTGTGTACCTTGTACTCTCCCCACTCCCTGACTTTTGTATCCAAAGCACATCATTTACTTCAGGATTAAGTTGTGAGAAAGGAATAAAGAGTGATAAAGATTTACTGTTCACAATTCTTGTCTCTGGAAAATAGTTTGGATCTTTCATTTCTTCTTCTGTTGGTGCAGTAACAAACTCATATTTGAATGTTTCTCCTTCTGCAAGTTTCTTCTGATCAAATAAACTGTTCTCTCCATCTTTTTCACTTGCTCCGTACTTTGGGCTATCTGCTTTCACTACACCAAAAGATACAACCTTAAGTTTAAGTCCGTTTATAAACTCATCTGCTTTAATATACTTTCCGCCTTCCGGCGCTTGTCTTAATTTTTCATCTACTACTCCCATAATATTATTTTAGTTAAATTATTAAACTTCTTTACTCTCCTCTGACTTTTCAGGTTTACACTCCTTTGGCTCGTCAAAATGCTCTGCATTATAATCCATATCTATATGCTTATCGCAATCGTGGCAATATTGGACACTCATAATTAAAAAGGTGGTGCGTCCTTATCCCACTCATTCTGCTGTCTATGGTATGCGTCTGTGAGCGTAATGTAAGCCGTCATTATTTCTTCTTTCGTCCCCTCGATCTCAATCTCAAGATATGCGTATTGGTGTTTTGTGGGAATACGAAGTGTTGCTTTGTAAGTTTTTTTCTCCATTACTATCAATGTAGCATATTTCGTTCTCTTGTGCAAGTGCCTCCTGTGGATAGTTGAATAAACAAAGCCCACCTATAAAAGCGTGGGCTTTTGCCTGTAGCGAAGTTCACTCGCACTTACAGGACTTGTTAGGAGGTCTGATTATGTAATTGTACCGGATACCACAATGGATACATTCAAACTTAAATCCATCAATGTTATTGTGATAAAATATAGTACAATACTGCTTACATTCATCACATTTCTTTCTTACCTCAAGAGTATTTGAACTAACTTTTGTTTTCAGTTCTGTTTTCATTTTTTCTCCTTATTATCTGCAAAGGGTATAAAACATTGTTCTAAAGCAACTATTCTATCTCTACCTTTACCTAATTTAGCTTTACATATCCAACCACCTATCGCTGGATTCAAACCTTTACGAGCTAAATATGGAGTCTGACCCTGAAAACATCCTATATTCATTACGTGAATATTTCTGTAATGAAAATAGAAACTTGTATGCCAGTGTCCAAACATAAGAATATCTGGTTTTCTTCCTGACGCTATCTGTTCAACATACTTCTGTCCTTTATATGAAAGAGCATAAGCTCCACCACCGTCTGGGTGAATCATTCTAAATCTTACCCTGTTAAACTCAATATTACCTTCATACTGCCCAAGATAAATCATATCATCTCTTTTTTCTGAAATCTTAATCCCTATATCGGTTCCATTATCTCCATAAAACGATAAGCAGTGATTCCCTGTTACAAAGTAAGTCGTAATACCTTTCACTTTTGGATAATTATTAACAGCATAAGTAATTTGCCTATCAGCTCCGTAAGTATGTAACTCGCTTAAATGTCCACGATATATCTTCCCATTTCCATCAATCAAATCTCCACAGTGTAAGACGATACCAATTCCCAATTTCTTACAGATGGCATAGAATGTGTGTAACTCATTTAACCTTTCATATCTGGAACCTAAATGAGTGTCTGATACAACACCAAACTCTAAATCTTTATCGCTCATAAAGCGTTTTAAGATTACAGCTTTAGGTTTTCTTTTTTGAAGTAGAATTTGCTTAATCTGTTTCTCCGTAATCTCTACTCCATCAATAATTATCTTCTTCATCACTTTCCTCCAAAATAAAGTTTATTATCTCGTAAAACCTGAAGTAACTGCCTTGCTAACCCATCTACAAACTCTTCACCCCACTCAAAATTGATACAGTGGAGTATTTCGTGTAGTAGTGCCGCTTGCCGTTCACTCTCAATTAGGTTTTTGTGAATATAAATCGTTCCAGTTTCTAAATCTATTAAGCCACGATTATCTCCACACAACCTCTTTTCATTGTCAGTATAAATTACCCGATATTTATGACCACCTATTTTAAGTTTCAAATTACACCCCCTTCCTTTAACTCATCATCTAAATCCTCATCAGTTCTTGTTTGGAGACACCAACTTATCCTATGTGTTCTCAAACAAAGTGGGCATCTTTTTTCAAATTCCCCTTCCAGTTCTGTTGTGGTGAGTGCTGTAAAAAATAGACGATTACAGGTACATTCAAGTTTCATCCTTACAATAAACATTGAAAGTTTCTTCTTGGGACTTCCCATACTTTCCTCAAAATCATCTTTCCATTCTCCATTCATCATTCTTCCCCCCAAATAACAGGTATTCCTTTAGGTTTTTCAATTTGACGATACACTACTATCCACTCATCATTAAGCCAAACATAAAAGATTTTTAACCTGTCTTTAAGATGTTCGTTACTTAAACAATACAAACCAACCCCAATAAGATGAAAGTGCTGAATAAACTCTCTTCTTTGAATCTTATTCCACATTAACCTATTTATGTAATGAACTTCTGCACCTGCAACACTTGGATATTCCACAGCTTTAATAGGCACTAATTCATTCTCCAAAGGTGTTAAGTCTGATACAGAGTCTAAACCTTCTTGGATTAAATGTGGAACTCTCAAATCGTATTTTTGGCAAAACTCATAAGCTGTCATAGCACTTACTATCCTGCAAACAATAAAAGTACAAATTGTTATCAGCAGTAAGACACATACAATTCTCATATCCCACCTCCTAAAAAAAGGTTAGAATTATAACTCTCCTTTACAAATCGGACAAACATTTATACGAATTAAATTGTCTGAATATGTCTCATCGGTGTCCATAAGCCAAATCTTAAATCTTTCCCATTTACTTGTCTTTCGCCACTCTCTTTTAGGAAACTTACTCCTACCACATTTCTCACAAATCATTATAGTATTTCTCATTTTCACCTCCTTTATTAAATTGTCAAAGAACTCATTTCCCCTTGCCCCGCCTCTAACTTAAAGGACATTAAAAATTAAAGGACAGGCAAGGGGATACGAGCATATCCCCATATTTAGTTGTGTAAAGGACTTCTAATATCATTATACTCTCCTTTTTTATTTTTTATCCATCTCTTATCCCCATATTTAACTTGTCCCCCTCGAGAGAGTATTAAAAGTCCTTTTGGTAAATAAACAAAATATCTTCCATACTTTCGCTGCTCCTTCGGAGTAAAACCGGAGATCAAACCTTTACCTTTTTGTACTTCGTAAGCCATAAGTTATGCACGATCTTTAATTTTACAATCCCAACACTTTTTAGGTGGATTATATCCTTGCTTCTCAAAAAACTCCTGTCCTCTCACAGTCCAAATAAAACTATTCCCACATTTGCACTCAATTTTAATATCTTTTTTCATATTCATAATTTTTCTAAAATATCATCTACTAATATTTCGTCATTATTTTTTATTTTTAGCGCCTCCGAAACTACTCCGGACTTTTCTGATAAATGTTCTTTTTCTTTCTGTGCAAGGATCTTTTTTCTACCGTACTTGTATTGATATTTTTCGTATAGTTGATCGTACCAATTATAAAATTTTATATTACCCTCCACAAGTGCGAAAATAAGTGTCCTATAATGATCTTCTGATGTAGCTTGCTTTACAAATTTGTCATCTTTATCCCTAAATGAAATTATGTTCACACTTGCAAGGAAATTCATATACTGCCAATGAGGGAGTGTATCTCCAATTTTGAAACGCTCAATTTTACGCGTGAAGCCCTCTAAATCCTCTTCTGTGGGGTCTGATATGTCTTCGTCCTTTAAAACCGTTTTAGACCTAATTTTGCCCACCTGAGAGGCAGTTGTAGTCGTACTTGGAAGCTCCAAAAGCGCGTCTGTACCATTTTCAACAAAATCCCTATATATTTCATTGACCTGATCAAACTTGTCATCTGGAAACCAAATTGGCTCATTTTCCACACCCCTACCTTTTTTTAACCATAACTCTGCCATAATTATTTTTTATTTAATTCCGTCAAGATTTATTTTAAATTAACACTTTTAATTTTTCGTTCCTCAACCTGATCCATCCAACGCTCCTGATTAAGATATGTCGTTGGATGTGGAATATACTTCCCTCCGTCTTGTAACCAACCTGCTGTCTTTCGAGCTTTCACCACCGCACTAACGATTGTTTCCGTAAGTTCCTCTGAAGGAGAAATCTTTTTCCAAATTTCGTAAGCTTTCTTCTTCGCGTACTTTTTCGGGTAAGTTGTCCAAAATTTTTCAAAACTTTCTCCTAACTTTTTTTCTTCTTTTTTTGTAAGGTTAGAGTTAGAGTTAAGGTTAAAGTTAGAGTTAAAGTTAAGGTTAAGGTATATACTATGGTCTGATGACCTATGTATAGGGTATTCATATCCTATCAACTTATCTATGATTTCATTGGGTATTTTCTGTAAATTGGTCTCAACTCCCTTAATTACTGTCCCACTACTCGTTGCTTGGTACTTTAGGAAGTTTTTAAGGCAAATCCACCCCTTAATGTAATGAATTCTCCCATCAAAAATCTTAAATAATTCTGATATTTTTTCCATTTTTAATCCAGTTTCAAATGAAATTGTGCGTAGAGGTATTTCGTAAATGCCGGAAATGTTTGTATGTGAATTTGTTAGCAAATATAAATATAAATATCTACCCAATGGATCTAATTCCACAATAAAATTATCGTTCCAAAACCTTGTATCAATTATTCTTGATTTTGCCATTTTAAAAATTTCCTAACTTAAAAGGGATAACGACTGCACAAGCTCGTTACCAAGCTCTAATCGTTACCCCTTTGAAGTCAATAAATTTTTTTGAATTGTTGGATAACGATTTGTGCATAATGCTATATAAACATATATTCTCCTCTTGAGCAAATTTTTAATGTGGATAACTAATCAAAATAAATCTTCTTGATTTCTCTATTACAAATCTCCTCCTCCGTCCAATCTACACGCCAACACTCCTCAACTTTTATACGAGTATAACGACCTCTTTCGTCCTCAAAATAGGGTGTGGTGAAGTTATTTATAGTTATCGTGCCTTGCGGTATGGGTGCTTTGACTTGCTCGCTATTTATTTCCTTTATAATACCTAAAGCTGTCCACCCTAAAATCGCTAAAATCGCTAAACCTAACACTATTTCTACAATTAAATCTAATTTCTTAAATCTATTTTTTTCAGCACTATTGAACTTTCCCATATTTCTTTATTTATACCACGCTGTTTCGCAATCTCCCAAGTGGTTGGAAGTAAGCGTCCCTCCGTGTTTTGAATAAATGCTCGTAACCTTTTTATATTGTCCTCTCTTGGTAAATCATAAAGTGTGCGAAGTGATACGACCTCCTCACCTGCACGGTTTTTGATGTACTGTGGATAGTATCTTTTCCATATTTCAATGGTTAGTTTGATGTCCGAGTTTCGTGTTTCAGGTATCTCCGTCAATATCTCATCCACCATTTTTGTAAGTTTTAGTATCATTATATTATCATTAAGCTACTAATTGTTGCCCACCTCGCCATACTGCTCCCGCTCTTACGAGGAGCGGAGATAAGCAACATTAAAAGCTTAAACTACTAATAAATATAAACATTATAACCTATTGTAGTAGCTATGCCTCCTTATATTCCTTGACTTCAATAACTTTCTCACTTGGATACATTATTGTTGTAGTGAGTTTATTTAAGTCTAATTCGTATAGATATTCTATATCTCCGTGCTGTTGTGTTGTCGGCTCTATACTTCCAACTTTCCAATTATGGTAGCTTGTATGTTTATCTGTTTCATTTTCTAACCTGTCTAAACTTGTGTCATATTCATTTGCACCTAACATTATCAACCAACCACTTGCTTGGCTTGCGTTACCTCTAATTTTTCTATCAGCTACATATTGCATAAACTTGTCTATTGTAGGCATAGCACCCTCTGGATAGCCGTCACTATGCCTATAAAACCATAATGTATTGTAGCTATCTTTTACTTTTATATTTGCTCTTGTACTCATATTATTTTATTTTAAGTTCTAATAATCTACGACCTGTTAAAATGAATAAGTAGCCCACTCTTTTGCTTGGTCTGATACCTTTAATTCTAAATAAAGAAATGTATCGTCAATTTCTTGTTTAGACATATCTTTATAGTTCATACCAAACATAAACATACCTCGTAAATCTCTGTATTTATAAGGCATATTTTCTATATCGTGTTCTATAATCGCCTCTAACTTTTCTCTTATTTCTTTTTCCATATTTATTTTATTTAGGATGTTTAGTAATGTCTTTCTCTGTGTAATCTCCTCGTAATACTAATACTATCTCCCACAACTTGTGTGTCATTTCTGGAGATAATTTTAAGCTATCCTCTCCAAAAAAATGAAAACAAGTATTACACGGACAACCATTGTGCTGTATATCGCAACCTGTTTCATCAGCTAATAGGGCAAGTAAACTTTTAGTAAAGATATGTGTTTTCTTTTTTTTCATAAGCATATATTTTAAGTTCTAATAATCACCGACCTTTATTGAGTATTGCTACTCATTACTGCTTACATTACGCTACTGCGACAATATAAGCAGTATCAGTAGCTATACATTACTTTTTTTATCTGGTTTCAAACTCTGTCTCTGTTATTTCTTTATGACATAAAGGACAGGAATAAATTATATTTTTCCACTCCCCATAATAACC
>TARA_R100001530_G_scaffold14867_2_pt1 | contig 19280 bp, 18 predicted proteins | sample TARA_R100001530 | Tara Oceans TARA_R100001530 (sample SAMEA2622166) | marine metagenome | biome: marine biome (ENVO:00000447); feature: mesopelagic zone (ENVO:00000213) & marine oxygen minimum zone (ENVO:01000065); material: "saline water (ENVO:00002010), including plankton... | reverse complement strand
TCTAAATAATCTATTCTTTTATCTGCATCAGAAATTCTCTCCTGAGCTTTACGCTCCACTTGCTGACTATCAAAATAATGCCTGGTTCCCCAATGTTCTTTATTTAATTTCTCTTCATTCAGGGTCCCATCTAAATGCATAAGAATTCTGCTTTGAACAGTCATCCGTAACCTTCCACTCAATTCCCATTTTTTTAGTTCAAAATTTTCTATTAACGACATTTTCAGATTCTCTACAGGGTCCATTGGATCAAATCTAGTATAATCTACAAGTTCATTATCTCTATATACCTCAAGGTCCCCCACTCTAAATTTTACCTTGTCAGGCATATCGGTGTATTTCACATCTTCAACTTTAATATTATGTATATTTATGGCCAGTAGAAGTTGTGCCTTAGTAACCTTCCCATGTTTTTTAATTGCTGGAGTTTCAAGTATTTTATCTATGTCCAACCATTTCAGTTCCTCTGGTTTCACCTGGTTCTTTAACAACCAGTTTTTAACTGATGATATTTTCATACTCTCAGGGAATTTGTCCTGGACAACTTTCTCTGCCTGGGAAAAGAATGTTGGTTTCGTTTTTCCACGGACCTGGTGCATGATCTTCGGCCCCTTGGTGGGCTTGAGATTGAACTGGCCTTTTATTTGGTTAGGATTGAAGGTTATAAAAATTCTACCATCACTACCAGATTGCCATATATCTTCACTAGCTATAATTCCATCAAAGCCTTTATCTTGTAATATTTTTTTTAAGGCTTGATTGTTATCAAAATAATGATATAAAGAATTTTCCTCATAAACTTCATCTAATGCTTGTGCTTCAAGTTCTTTCATTGTGCCATCATAATTAGGCTTTAAATCTTCTTGAATATTTAAAGCAGCATCTGCTGCAATATCTTCATTTTCTGCTTGTGTTAACTGCCAATTTTTAACACCTTTCTCAATCATTGCAGCTTCGATAAAAGTTATAAATTCATGGAAATATCTCTTACTACCAAGGTCTAGAACAATGTCTTCATGTGTAAGGTCTAAGGGGTTTTTTATATTTAGATATACTGGATATACTTGCCCACCCTCTTCAGTACCAGGTTCTTTTGAACGGCCCCTATGGTCCCTGGCGTAAAAATTGGCTGTTTGAGGGTCTAAAGTAAAGAAATTCAGAGGGTTTTCATCAAATGCTTCTATATCTTGAATGGTCCCATGATATGCTACTGCTGGCTGCCCCTTATCATCCACTACCTTACTATCTCCGAACCAGGACTTGAATTCTTTACTCTTAGGTTTGGCCTTTAATCGCAGATCAGCTTTTCTAACCTGCATCATCTTCTTCTGTTTTTTATTAAGTGGTTTTACTGGTCCAGTCTTTTCTCCAAGTTTTCTTATACCTGCTCTTTTATATATGTCCTGTATTTTCTTTGGGACCTTTGCTCCGCGAAGTTTTCTTATCCTGTTAAATAATGCAAACATCGCCTCTTTTGCATTCTCAAATATCTTGCGTATACCCGCAGCTTCTTCGTGCATCTTTTCACTAAAGAAAAAGTCTCTACCTTCTTGCCCGAAATGTTCTTCACTGGATCGGGTGTCACCACTTTTGTCGTGGTATGCATCCCATGCTTGTCGGTCTTTTGCATCCATATTGTTGAGCCAGAATTCGTGGTACCATTCTTCGATAAGGGTGTCCGCATCGTGACCCTTATATAACTGGACCGCTGTTTTGGCGATACCCTTTTGAATATTCGGTGGGAGTGTTGCACCGAGTCCTTGGATTCTTCCTTCTCCTTCTTGCTCTTCATATGCTACTCCTTCTAGCTTATACCATTCCTCTGGCTCCATTCCGTATTCTTCTCTGATAAACTCATCAGTTACCCAGTTCACCTCATTACTAATTTCTAGTGATGCCTGAGAATCAAAGTCAGGATTATTTTCTAATAAATGTTTTGCTAATACTCCAACCCCTTCAGTTGTTTCACCTGCCTCTATTGCAGCATCAACCTCATCCATTGCCTTTTCTTGATGTTTACGAGTAACCTTTAATTGGGCTGGCTTACCAAGGGATACTTTTCTTCCTTCCTTATCAACACCAGCTACACCTTTAGGGCTTAAACTTGCTACAGCTTCAGCTTCCTGTACAGCCTCATCTACCTTTTCACCTTCTTCTTCTTTAACCTTATCTAATACCCTACCTGCAGCATAACTCCCTCCAGGTATAACACTGAAAGCAGCCAGTTCAGCTACCGATTGTTTTAAAAAATCTTCACTTGTATAATCAGGCAATGGGTCCCCAGTACCGATCCCAGGGGTAGCGCGGCCTAGTTCTGCAACTCGTTCTTCAAAGTATTCATTAACCATACCATGCCAGCCAACCTTTTCGACATGCTTCTTAAATAAATCATTACTACTACCAGGGAATTTTTTATGCCACCATTTCATAAGCGATGTCCTGGCCACTGCTTCCTTCACTGGTTTACCAGCTAACTTAAACGCTCCACCAGTACGCTCAGATACCATCTCTATCCACATACCTTTTGTGGCCTTAATTAAAGCCTCACTAGCTGAATCCCCAGGTCCCGCAATTATTAATTCTTCTTCTTCATTCAGCGTTACACCAGGCATCATACGCTGCAATGCTTCTGCTGGAATTCTAGTGGCACCTACTGGTACAGCCTGAACTGAGGCACCAGCAGTAACGCCTATAGCTTCCCTTGCTATTTTACCAGAAGTTTTTTCAGTTGTAAATTTTGCTAACTTTTCTTTACCTTCTTTTGTAAGCAGTTTCTTTAATGTTGCTTTAGCAGTTTCTGTAGCTGCTTTCCTAACCCCAGTATATATACTACCAGTAAAACCTAATTCTAATATAAACGAAGGTAGGCCATGAAGAATATCAAGAATCATATACCCCAGGTTTTTATCTGCCTCAGCATGGTCCACATATTCTTGTAATATTTTTAATTGTTCTTCACTAGCAGTACCATCTCCCAAGGCATCAGCAGCAACAAGCAATGTTCTCATTTCACCAACATCTACAATACCAGATATGAATGGTAATATTTTTCCTAATCCTTGCCAGGTACCTATCTCAGCCACCTTATCCATAAACCCTAAGGTAGATACAGGTTTTTTCTTCTTTTTTCTATTTTCCTGGGCTGCTATCGTTGCGGCTGTAGATAAAGAATAATCCCCATTCTTTTGCAGCTTAGTTATTGTATTAACAGTATGAGGCATACTGGATACGAGTGTTTCTAAACTGTCATTAATATCATTATAATTCTTTTGTTTAATTTTTAATTGATCAGCTTTTTTAAATGTTTCTTCTACAGCACCCTTTCCATCATCAATAGTCTGCTGAACTTTAGATCCATTTTTAGTATCAACAGACTGACCGTTCTGTTCAATATATCTATTCGGATGATCATCATGTTTATATTGTGAATCCCAATGGTATTGCCCATCACCAGGGTCCATCTGTGGAATCACATTAGCTTCAAACGCTGCACGATAATCATACTTGTGTTCTGCGTGATCTGGATCAGGATGAAGCCCTAATTTTGAGGACCAACCTTTATACCATTCCTGAAATGATAATTCTCTAGAATTTGGAACTGTATTAGTTTGTGGTAATTGCATTAATCAGCCACACTCACAAAAGCCATTGGAATTACATCTGGTATAAGGTGTGGCGAGAATTCAGCTTCAGCAACAAACTCACCCCATATTCTTTCACCACCCCTAACTGTTATAGGCTGTACTCCAACCCATAATACTGAATCAAAACCATCAACTACATAAGCATGGAAATATGCTGCAAATTCACCTTCGTCTATCGCATATATGAAATAATAAAAAATAGGCCGCCATGTATTTTCACCAGCTTGCTCTGCTTCAGTGTAAAAATATACAGGATATTTATTAGTTGAATTTATTATTCTAGTCTCATGGGTCATATAATCATCGCCACAGCTAAATAATAGTAGTAATAATAGAATTAATTTTTTCATTTCTCTTTTTTAAACATCTTTTGCAAGAGACTTTTATTTATCTCTTCTAGTTCAGCATTCCTGGAATTTTCTATTACCATCAGCCTTTTATCTATAGCTTCGTAATTCATCTTTAATCCAGAGATATCAGACTTAAGAGTAAACCAAGCTGTCACCATTGCACCAATAATCCCCACTAATTGGACTAACCAGCGGATATTTATGGTCACATTTAGCGAATCATCTACTTTCGCCATTTTTTACAATCTGCCCAAAAAAAGGGCCTCTAATTTGCCCTACAAGGACAGATCAGGGCATGAGGCATGCCTATGTTTGCGTATATAAAATAATTTATTGAAGATATCATTTTACCTCCCAGCTTGCTTTATCTTATTTTTTGCGGATTCAGGTAGTTCACCATACTTTTTTAGGTACTCTAATTCGTTTTCTGTAAGAATTTGGTCAGCACTTCCAAACATTTTATTAAGTGCTGCTATTATTCTACTAACATTTGGTAAACCTTTTTGGCCAGCAGGTACCACTTGCTGACTTGGGGTGCTTTTGCTAACGCTTTTATATGGAACATCATACATAGCGTATAAATCTTCTGATGTCGCATTTAATGGTTGTTCATCTGGTTTAGAAACAGAAGATGGAACTCTTAGCCCCATATCTCTCAAAATATCAGCCCTGGACCTTGATTCATCTATACCACCATGAGTTGGGTCCCTGTACTCTGGATATTCTATTTTAGATAAACCCAATCTCGCTCTTATAACATTTGACCTATCAACCAAATCTCTTAAGCCTCTCATCCTAGCTTCATTGGTTAATGTATATTGTGCTTTTTCTTCATCCGATAAATTTTCCCAATTTGATGGTGGAGTGTGCAGCACTTGCATTTTACGAATCTCTTTTTCAAGATCAGCTAATTGTTCTTCATCACCTGGTCCTGGGTCTTCAGGTATATCCTGATAATCTGGATAAGTAATTTCTTCCATGCCTAATGCTCTACGCATTTTATTCTGCTCATCAACATTTTTACGCAGCCTACGCATCTTAGCTTCATTAGGAAGGCCCCACTGCGCCCTCTGTTCATCAGTCATTTCATTCCAGTTAGTTGGCCTTTTTGATATCTGCGGCATTCCAGCTAATGCTTTTTCTAAGTCTGTAAGTTTTCCTTTCTTTAACCCCTTATCCTTAGCTGACCAAATACCCATTTGAGTTTCCATCCACTCTGCATGTGGGTCCGTCTTTTCCTTACCTTTAAATAAACTTGCTAAACCTGATACACCTGCTGATACACCTTTCTGTATTTTACCTGGTATATGATCAGGGGTAACATATCCTGGGTCCTGCTGTTTAGGTCTATTTTCTTTATCCCATCTTTTAAGTTTCATCATTAGATTTAAAAAATTAGCCCTTCTCTGTTCCTTTTCAAAGTCAGTGGGTTTAGGCTTTGCTGATCCATCATAATCCCAACCCCATGAATGCTTTTTCGAAGATGGTTTACTCGGTCCAGATTTTAGTCCTTCTGGCATTATGGGCCTCCTCCTGTTTGACCAGCTAATTGCATTAACTGAATTAATATTGCTGGGTCCATATCTGGGTTATCTTTTTGAAATGTTTCCAGAAATGTACCCCACTTCTTTTCCTCTTCTTTACTTAAGAAAAATTGTGCTAAATCACTTATTCCTTGAACACCCTCTTTGTTTCTTGCATCTTTCTCATACCAACTCTGAAGCTGTTGATTATACTTATTCATTTCATCCTGGTGAGCAGTTCTGCTGCGGTACTTACCATATTCCCCAAGTTTATCTTCAGCGGAATCTTTCCTATCCTGGTTTATCTTTGCTATCTTCCTTGCAGTCTCAGCCATGCTAACCGCGTATGCCATATCAGCATTGCCCTGCATTTCATTAATAACACCAGAACCTTCAATACCCTGACCAATACCCCTACCAGCTATATTTGTTTTAGCTAAATCTGCTGCAGGTGCAATAGCCCTGGATGAATCGCTCATCATCATTTGCTGCTGTTGTCCAGTTAAACCAGTATTTGCTTGTTGTTGCAAATTTTTAATGTAACTGTTTTCCCATACAGATGGATTATATCCTGGGACCGATGGCTTTTTACTATGACCACCTTTTTTAAATAGCCAATCATAACCTTGTTTTATTACTGGAGCCCACTGGGCGATCTTTGCAACTGCTTCTACAGACATAATTCTATCCTACCTTTATTCCTGTTAATTTGTATAGTGAGCCATCAACTTTAAAGTATAGCCTACCCTCATCAGTAGAAGGTGATCCTGGTAACTCACTGTCTTTACCAACAACAGAAAAAGCAAACTCACCATCATTTAAATTAGATGAGGACAATGATCCAGTTCTAAATTCTATAGGAGGCGTTTCTTGGACTTTACGATTCAATCGCTTTAATGTTTTTTCTGTATTCTTATCTTTACTCTTAGGCGTTATACTCATGCTCGATCTCCATTTTATTTATTTCTATATCATTTGACGATGTAGATGACGATACCTCTACTGCCATATATTTTGCTCTTCTTCCAATTTTGAAAGAATCGTATGGATAATTTGCATAATGAATAGTGACTCCAGAATTGTGGATAGCTGCTGTCGTGCCACGCATTCCTCTCTGGACTCTATGGAATGCTGGTGCAGTATCCCCAACATCCACTATTTTCATAATTTCTGAATCAGCTTTTATCCAATCTCCACTTTTTAATGATCCGACTGATGCTGTCATTAATATCGTATCAGTTGCAGAATTCCAACCTACAACAGTAGTTGTTAACCCAGTTGATCCATCATTTGCTCTCAGAGTAACTGTCTTTACTGGATTGGTACTATCTCCGTCTACATAAACCTTCACTGTAATATCATCACCACTTTTATACCTTGCATTAATTCTTCTTACAAAAGCACTCCTGGATAAATCTTGTGATATAGAAAACCATCCAGTCTTTCTTAATGTTGACAATGTTTCGCTTTCAGTGGTCGGATTAAATTCTCTTATCTTTGCATTACCCATTATCTATTTCTACACCTATATCTTCAATGCTAGTATTCGAATTTGTACTAGCATCAGTTCCAACTTCTAACATAAAAAACTTTGCTCGCTGTCCTATTCTTATACTCTTATTTGTTGTCTCCTGACCTGTTGCAGCAGCTATAGTTTTAGACCAGACTGGATTCGTATTATCACCGTCTATATATATTTTAACATTTAATGGGTCCGAAGAATTGTACTCAACATTCAATCTTCTAAGTATAGACTTTTTATTTAGATTATCTGAAGCTGTTAGCCAACCAGTTTTCCTGACCGTACCAAATGATTCTGTACCGCTACTTGAAAATTCTCTTACTCTACAACTATGGACCAGGCCAGCAGTTACTGATTCAATAAACTGAGCAACATCAGTATTTGTTCTATATACCAGATTATCAAAGTTTGTTGTAATGCTCTCAGTGAAAGCAAGTGCTTCTTGTATTATCCTATTCCATTGACTTACTATTGCAGTTACATCATCATCAGCAAAATTCACCTGATCCGTTGGCGTAGGCATATGGCCCCAGATTCTTGGTACGCCAGAAACCACTTCATGGAAAGATATGTTTTCTAATTCATCAAACTGATACTTCCATAGTGACTTTAGATCAGCTATGTTTTCAGTTAAAATAGAATCATCAGTATTAGTAACAAATGTTGCCCAAGTCCTTTTTTCAGCAAAGATAATATCATCGCTAAATGTTGTAGCCTCATCAATAACTAATGGTTCCGTTTTTAAGAAAATAACCGATTCTGTAAATACACTTCCATCTGTAGCAGTAATGAGAGTTATCCAATCTCTTATCTCAGTAGTAATAATATCATCGCTGAATGTGGTAATATCATCAAATAAATAATTATGTTTCCATACAGATTTTAGATCAACAACGCTTTCAGTGAATTGAGAAACATCAGCTTCCTCTAATCTCCACTGTACATTCTTTTGTATTAATACCTGGTCTACAGAAAAACTTGTTTCATCGGATATGCTCTGTATATGTTTATAAGTAAGCGTCTGAAACGATACATCATCCTCACTAAATGTGGTTTCATCAGCATATATTTTACCTCTTATTAGTACAGAAGAAATATTATCCACAGAGAAAGCAGATTCATCAGTAAATGATTTTATTGCCTTATAAGTCCTTAAACTTGTTGTTACACTATCGCCAGAAAAGGTTGATTCATCGGCTGCGGTTTGTATCGTCTTATATGCTCTTTTAATTGTCGATACATCATCATTAGTAAAAGTAGATACATCAGCTAATGTTTGTATTACTTTCCAGGTCCTTGGCTCAGTAGATACATTATCATGGATGAAGAGCATTGACTCTTCCCAATCCTCTAAGTGTTTATAAGTAACTTTTAATACTGATATTGTTTCGCCAGGAAATGAAATAGCATCGCTTGGCGTTTCTAAAACTTTATATATACTGGAAACAGCAGCTATGGATTCTGTCCAATCTATTCCATCAGTAGGTGATTCCAGTTTCTTGTATATTAATTGTTCACTAAGTACCGTATCAGTGAATAATGTTTCATCAGAATAAGACTTAGCGCGAGCAACATAAAACGAAACTGTGTCAGCAGAAAATGTTGTTGCTTCAGTTGCTGTTTCCGATAACTTAAATACTCTTGTATCTGTAGCTACAGAATCTGTTGAAAATGTAGTAGCATCAGTTGGTAACTGAGATCGCTGTACAAAGAATAATACTTCATCTCTCCAAAACTGAAGGGCATCATCGCCTATTTTTGTTATTTTCCATTCTAAAGGTTCCGTAATAACTGTCTCAGAAAATAAAGTAGCATCAGTAGTTATAAGCTGTCTGTAATCATAAATCTGAAAATTGGAACTGTAATCATGTATTGTTCCTAATACCTCTATTATCTTTATTTGATATTCGTCATCGCTGCCGCTTAACTGGCTTCCATATACGGTCCAACTATAACTACCATCATTTGGTGTGCTTGATGCAATTGTTGCAGTTTTAGAATTTGAACCATCATATAATTCAATTTTAACATTTCCAATAGTACCAGTAGTGGTCCAGGTAATGTTAACAGTGTCACCATGATATAAAACAGTAGAAGATGTTGGGTTCGTGACTGTTATTGATGCAGGTTCACGAATTTCAAATGTGCTTGAATTTTTATAGAAAGTTGGCATTATTCTACAGCATCCTGGTATTTCATTCTAAGTCTATATGCATCTCCATAGTTAGCATACGAATTAGCTAAAGTTACCTGCTTTGAACCTGTAGTAACGCTGACTGCACCACTGTATAGTGTTGATATATCGTTCCAACTATTCCCATCATAATATTGCAGTTTAATTTCATTGACTACCCAACTACCAAGCCCACCACTACACATACCATTATTATTCCAGGTTACAGTTATAGTGTCTCCAGGGTCATACGCTGAAGTACTGGATGGGCTGCTAACTTGCGTTATGGTGCAATAAGGCATATTACCCTATTGTAATTGTCCATGTAACTTTTAAAATATCTTCAACAGCCATAGTGAAATCAGCAGGGTTCGCAGTAGCAAACTCTCCCGATCCTGCCTGTCCACCAGTAGTAACAAAACCAGCAGTCAAGCTAGTGTATACTGGTGCATAATATTTTCCAATAAATAATTCACTTACAGAAGTAGAACCTCCATCTGCATATCCACCAGCCCCAGTAGAATCGGCACCACCTGTCCATTCAGCCTGAGCGATCCATTGAGCCTGGTTTGCGCTTGGCTGAGTTGTGGATGTTTGGTCCCAAAGTAGAAAATCCTGCACATTGCCCCAGGTACCAGAAGAAGTCTGAGACACAAAACCAGTGACATCATTCACTCTAGCAAAAATACCATCCTTACCATGCTGCTGGGTTTGTACTGTACCAGCGTGAGCCGATGTTGTATTAGACCAGCCTGGATGCTGCTGTGGAAACCATACCCCTCCAGTGCCTGATGCATGATTTAGGGTGAAGTCTGTATCACCACTACTGCTATGCATTTCCGCATTAATCTTTTTTAAAAGATCAACATGGATCGCGTTTTCAAGAACCTGGTCCACTAATGGTTCCATTTGAGCAACATCCTCAGGATGGTATACCTTAATATCACATAGACCATGTAAGTCTACATTGCTAATTGTGTTTATATTATAATTACTATGCATATTTTCTCCTAGTTGTCTGCTATTGTCATGGTCCAGGTAATATTTAACTGATCACCATCTACTAATGATATTGGATTATTTGCTAATGGTGAACCTGATTGAAATGTGTGGTCACTAAAGGCCACATCAAATTCTTTACTGGTTGTATTATATTTATTTCCCAGGTGGCAGGTAGGCAGCGTATAACTTCCCGCTGCTCTTAAAATACCCTTCATTGTAAATGTATAATCACCAGAAGACACAAGACTACATTCCGTCTGATACCGAACTGGTGTAGGACTGGTATTGTCCTTAACAAATATCCCAGATGAATTTGCTGATGGACTTGTAAAATCATCATCATTCATCAAACTTGTTGTACACCCAAAATTTGTTGTGTCAGCCTGAAGGGCATCTGTTATCTTATTTTTTATTGAGGAATTAACTGTATTGTTACCCTCTCTGATTTCTCTCACAGTTCCATCTTTACTGATCACTTCGATGCTTACCACACCTTTTGAGAGTATATTGTCACTATACATATTTTCTCCTAACTAGCTAAGTTTGAAATTGAAAAAACTTTTAAATCCTCATCTATTGCAAATTTTTGTGCTTCTGATGTACCTAAATCCAACATAGACCAAGACAGGTTTCCTTCTTCGAGTTTCCTAATATCTAACACATAGATATTTTTTCCATCATCACCAAAGCGGCATAACATTCTACCTTTCTTTGGATCATAAATAAATTCTGATTGAGCAATGTTCCCTATTTGGGCCTGGTATTTATCCTTTATTGGCTCAGTTATTGGGTGAACATTAAAACCTTGATCCAGCATATAAGCATTATCCTTACCAGCAAAAAACACCATTTCACCTATTTGTATAATAGAATCGGGAGCCACTGCACCAATATTTTCCTCACTTTCTTCAAGTGTAAAAGATGAAGGATTTGTGCTTGGTATGCCCAACCTATACACACCGCGTTCCATGAAAACAAGTAAGGACCCGAAATGTTTTAATAATCCAGTTATCTGTCCACCCTGAGTATCTTTTATCTGGATATAGTTTGTAATAGGTAATACATCAGGTTGCAGTAATTCAGAATATATTACCCAATCCTCATGGTCCTCTGCCTCTCCATCAGGGTCCAGTCTTACATTCCCTACGAACTGCCTACCATTTATAAATGCAGAGTATTTATGATTTACAGTTATCTTAGTTTTTTCACCAAGAGGATGAAGAGTTTTATCCGCATAATTATAATCATAGAATCTTAGAGTAACATCATCACTTGAAATAATCCACCTATACCCATTGGTAATAGTTATGTTTTCACTAAGTTGGGCTGTAGTGTGATCTGAATCAAATTGAATTGCCTTATCACTACTATTAACAATTACTTTTTCTGTGGCCATATGAGTATCATCTTGTGCTACATTACCATCAGCTTCTCCAGCAGTCCAGGACCAACTAGAAAAATACATTCCGCTTTTACCCCAATAACCACCTGAAGCCTCATCATATCCCAAGTCACCCGCTGTTGTCTCTGCTCCACCAGACACAGTATGCTGAATAATTTTAAAACCTTCATTAAAACCATTGTTGGCAAATTTTGCACTATTATATGATTCACTTGGGTGAATAGTTACATAAGCATTATTCCATTCAGCATAATGGCCGCCTGAATTACCAGCAGATAATAATTCATATTTAGTGGTATTATTTGTACCACCAGGTGCCTGTACATAAAATTTATAAGTATCGTTATTGCCACCAGAGCCAGGCCAGTTTGTTGGTTCTGTAGTTAAGGCTTCTGAGTATAACCGCATGCCTAACCATTTTGTGCCAGTGTATGATTTTATATCATCGTGGTCACTCTCCGTGTTAACTGGTATTGTATGAATATGATAAAATACTGGATCAATATTCCCTGTAGCTGTAGGGGAATATGATCGATAAACTTTTATTGATGTTATCCTGGGATTAAAGTTCCCAGTAGACTTATTCAATTTTAGGTTAACTCTTAAAGTTTTGTCATTGTTCTCCAGTTTAAAATAACCATAACCCTCAGGTAATGGTGCCTCTTGGACCCCATCTAATACTGCTGAAAACTTATAATAATAGTGACCACTTGCCCTTAACCCTGCACTAAATTCTGTCGGAGCCTCGCCAGTCCATGTTGTCGGATACTCTGGGGCAGAATTATCATAATGAAAATCATCAAATGATAAACCACCCAAGAAAAATTTTCGATCTAATTGTGAATACCAACCGCCTTTATCAGTTAAACCATTTGCAAATCGCAATATCCTTCCATAGTTACTGATCCGCGATTGAACATTACTACCGCTTAATGCTTTTATATCTGCCGCCCCAGTAAAATTGGCAGCACATTTTTTTATCTTATTAGCCTGAGGTTCATAATATACCCATATACTGCTGCTTAAATCCTGATTTGTCCACTTTGTAATATTATCAATATGGTCGTTAGATAGTGTGATGTCTGCGGCCCGACCCTGGCGTTTAACCAGCTTACCGCGAACATCAGTTTCAAAATTCTTAGTTTCAATGGTAGCTGTAGTGGATATATCTTCAGGATCACAGTTGGTAATTAAACCTCCATCAAAAATTGGGATTTCTATTAAACTCATATAAAAGTTGATCCAAATGCATCGGATATCTGGTGTGGACCATGTATTCCCCTGTTAGGATAATTTGTTCTAATTTTTTCTCTGTTAGCATAATACTTATCATAAAATATAGACACCCTGCTATCCGCTTTATCTTCAGCAATACATGCCTTTGCATAATCTGCTAAGTATGCATGGTAGGCCCTGGGAATCTGTGGTTCATCACCAGCTTCACTATATGTGTAAGGTATTCCCTGGGCATAGGCCATTGCGCCTAAACCAAGTGAAGCCCAGGAAGATAACAAACTTGCCCAACTTCCAAGGTTTGTTAAAAACATCTCAGATTCGTCAGTTATAGCTACAACTTGCTCATCATCCACAAAAGTTCCTGTTATGCTTTCCAATACTAAATACCCAGCCTTTTGTACAATCTTTTGCACATCAGCCACTGTAGCTGTAGCATTGGATGTCAATCCTTTTATGCTGTCCCTAATATGAAATTGGTCAGACTTTAAACCATCATACCTCATAAACTTATACTGGGTAGTCGAATTAGTTAGCATAGTAGGTTTAGCAGCATAAGAAAAACTAACTAATCCCGCTGTGGCCACACCTGGCACTAAATAAACTTTATCACCCATAAGGTAGTAATATTCTGGATTACCAGTTTTTGCTGTTCCATCTGTTCTAAACCTTGAATAATCCTGGTACGCTTCAAAGTGCTTTAAGGACATTGTTTTAAATTGTACATTGTCCGTCAATTCTACAAAATCTCTTGGCAGGTCTATAAATGTATCACCTGTCTCTGGCCAGAAAGCCCAGTCCTTTTGATAACATTTCGTATAGAATGCAAAATCTTCTTCAGCTTCCTGAAGATATTTTTGTGCTTTTACTCTTGGTACATTATCATCAAATCCAACTAATACTCTATCAATTAAAGTTTCCCAATTCATTACGCAACTCCTTTAGGTGCTTCTGATGGATACCTTGCGTTTAATGTGTCAATCTGCGACATTGCAGTTTTCCTGGCACTGTTAGCACGATCCTGCTTCGCATCCATTTCCCATAAATGTGCTTCAGCCATGTATATAATTGCTTCATGTAATGCAGCGTTTAATTCGCATTCATTGTCTTTAACTATCTGTGTAGCTATAGCAGGTGATGCTGCTACACTAACTATATCAAATGGTTCTCTTATGTACCATACATCTATTGCACTGGTAGGCCCAAGTCCATCTACATAAATCTTTTCTGAGAAAACATAAGATATAGGATTGCTGTCACTTGCAGCCATATAAGTGTTCTCTAGTTTTTTCTGATCTTCAGGGGCAATCATCGTTGCCCATTTTGCAGAGCCACCATTTCCAGGATTATCTTTTACTGCAACAATGCCGTTCCGCAATGGAATATAAGTAAGTTCTGAAAAGGCCAGGGCATTGCTTGCCATTCCTATGTTTGCATCGACAACTTGCAATTCAGTTAAATAACTATTATGCAGTAAGTTTGCAACCGCCCTTAACGCTAAATTAATAGCATCTAATTTTATTTGCTCAGGGAAAGAGGCTTCATCTGAATCTTCCAGCCTTAACCCTAGAGTTGATAACATATCGCTACCAGTCATATTTTTTCCTTTATACTATTGGGTCGGCCTGGCTAGGCCAGACCAACCCAACGGTTTATTAAGCAACTAACCTTAAGCAGCTTGATCTACCCAAGAAGCATTTCCAGATGAAGCGGCAACAGATGTTTTTACATACATCTTACCCGCAGCTACATCTACATAAATGCTACCCTTTGGCATCGCATTGCCTTCAGTTCCAGGTACTCCTGAACCAGTCATAAATTGGACACCACCTATTGGTGTAACAACAAAACTATCAGTAGAACTGGTGCCACCATCAACTCTATCTCCTAGAGAGGCCATACGCCTTCTATGAGCAGCATCTGATTGTGAAATAGCCATATTATTACTCCTTAATAAGTAGTCGGCATGTTCTTAATAATTCCCTGGCGGGATGCGTTTGAACAAGTCAAAGCACCTAACCAAAGAATTTTAGCAACAGCCGCATCCTGATTAACTGGTTTCTGGAATCCTTCAAACTTGAAGTTTCTTTTACGATGATGTCTGAACTGCAGATATTTCTCATTTAAGAAATACATATGTCCACCACCAGCAGAAGCTACATGGTCATCCACAACAATTGGAGTTCCACGATATAGCAAGTTATTAAAACCTGCATCTGCTAAAGATTGCGAGGAAGCCCCGAATCTTTTTTGCGCGGTTAACACTTCTTCGTATGCATCAAACACTACTTGCGAACACACAATTAAACTAGGGTGGTCGTTATCAACTGTACATGATCCGTACATTTCTCGGATCAGTTTCAGTATGTAGCTTGCATTCGAATCATCTACAAGATTTGCATAGGTTATAGCTGGGGATGTAGCTAAGGATTTCACCTGAGCATCCCACCATGTATATGCGCTGGAAGTATCAATACCACCAAGAGAGCGACCACTAGCAATAATTTTCTGTAGTCCTACAAACTTGTCAGTATCGTCACCTTGCGATCCATACAGCGTTGTACCAAACAAATCTTTAATAGATTTCTCTGCGTTCTTGACTTTGGCTTCCAATAGATCGATCACACGCTCTGCGCCATCATTCAACATTTCTTCTTTACCAGAAATACTGATTGTAGCGTAGGCTTGTTTCCAGTTATATACGGCATCTGTAAATGTCTCAGTTGGACTTGTGTCCATGACATCATACCCGCTGTAGAAACCCTGTGCTTCAGCTTTAGCATATTCCAAAGGTTGTAAAACCTTATTACCAGAAGCTGCAGCTTTAGATTTCCGCAACATGCGATGCGTTAATACATTGGATTCGAAAATATTATCAACCAACAAAGGGATATACTTGTCTCTAGTCAATGCACTTAAGTTGTTATAATCAACAACAGCCATTTTCTATCTCCTCATTTATCCATATAAGTCGTAATCAAAAGCCATTTTTCTTGCCTCATCATAATCCTTCGGCTTCGAGTTAACTGGTGATCTCTCACCACTGTGTTTAGTCGATGCCTCTGGAATTGACTTGGCAGACTTGGCTTTTTCCAGTTTATTAACAGCCTTGCTAAAAGCACTATCAACAGCAGTTTCGTGATTGGCCAGGACAAATGCATCCTCAAAATTTAAGGGGACACCATTTGTTCCTTTGTCTATCGCTAATTGTAAGACTTCCTTTACCGCATCCTCATTCCCATCCAATTCAGGATGTTTATTGATTAACGATTGGATATCTCTTTCTACAGCGACAGCCGCTTCCTGGTCCATCAATTTATTTTCCAACTCTGCAATTCGCTCTGATATTCGACCATCATCTTCGCTCTTCACTGTGTCCTGTTGGTCACTTTCGCTAGACTTAACAGTTTCTTTAAAAAGATTGTGGTCCTCGCCAAGATAGTCTTTAAGGGTATCCATCAATTCTTCATCTTTCCTTAAAGAATCCCACTGTTCGCGTTCAGACTCTAAAGCCTTATTACCATCTGACAACTCTTGGGCTTTCTGGGTATTGGATTTTTGCCATTCACTTCTGTTCTTCGAGTCATCTAAAGCTAACTTTATATCCTCAAGCGAATAGACATTTCCATCCACATCTATTTCATCAACTGTAGTTGCATCTTTAGTTTCGATCTGTTGCTCAGTTTCCTGAGGCTGATTTTCCACGGCAGCTTCCGCACCGTTGGGTTCTTCTGAAGCAGCATCTTGAGATGATTCCGCTGGTTGGTCACTTGTCATAAGTGACTCCGCGACATCAGACTCGATCTCTACTCCATAGACTCCACCTTCAATTTTATCTGACATAAGTTCTCCTATTCATTATGCTGATTATCATTATTCAAAAATTCTTTACCTATTAAATACACTTGTTTTCCATTTTTTTTACACATCCCCTGGGACCCTATTCATTAGATCAGGATTTTGTTGGAGTTGCCGCATTATAGCATCCTCATCAGTACCCATCCCTTCCATTTCTTCAGGACTCATTGGGTCACCACCAGCCATAGCTTTTTGCTGCTCCACTATGGACCTGATTAATTTTTCCTTACCAGGAAGTTCGATATGCTCCAGGAGATATAGAGGATCAGTCACTACGCCCATTTGCATAAGCTGCATAATCTTAGCTTCTATATATTCCCTGTTTTCTGGTAGCATAGAACCTGCTTTAGCACGAACATCAAAATTCATATCCTGCATCATAGCACCAACATACTTGCGTTCTTCTGGACCTTCGGCCCCATCTATTGTCATGGTATGTTCTTCTGTCCCTAGAAACTTTATCATAGCAATCCACATTGTCCCTAAGGTTTGAATAGCCTGGTCCACTGATCTTGCTTTGAAGTCAATCTTAGTAGTGGATGCCTGTCTGTATATTTGTGCCTGGACACCTGAGGTAACATTAGCATCTGCTTTACCTTGGGTCGCTTTGTTCACTCCGCTGATCGTTTCAAACATATCACCCATTAATTCATAAAAATTGAACACATAACCAGGCATACTTGCAGGTTGCTGCATCTGTACCATACCAGGACCTTTTTTCCTAATAACGCTACCAGGCTTATTGGATATCTGATCCACTACATCTGTAGTTTCATCTACCACCCACATTGGATTGGCCATCAAATGGGTGTTGTCCATAATCTGACTGGCCAATCTATCTAATGATAAATTAAGAGACTTTAATCTTTTTGGTTCTGGCTTACCCCAGAAGCTATGTGCGGACCCACCATTTTTTAATACAACAAATGGGAATGGGTGTGGCATATGATTTTCTTTATTTAAGAACGGATATTTTGACGGTCCGTCATAGAGGAGAACGCCATTACAAATTGTAGTCTGTCGAATCATCCCTGGATACATATAAGTTTCCATTTTATCACCAGTTGGTTTACCGTCTATCTCTTCATCAATATATTCCTTGGTGTAATCCCTGGCATAACATTCAATCAACAATGCTCTCTCTTCCAGTGCTTCCATAGCCCTGGATGTGTCTTCATAATAATTTGTTTCTGTTCCTTTAGTGTCTGTAACCTGGGTAATGTTCGATCCACCCATAGACACATCATTAATTTTTAGTGCTTCATATTTTTCGAGTTCAGATTGTGCTTTAACATATTTTCCATTTTCATATTTTTCTCTAATCTCATACAGCGGAGTTGTTGCTGCATAAGCTATGTATTCCGCGTTTTCCATTTTAGTAGCGGAAGGATTAACATAAACAGCAAAAGGGTCCACAACATCAGCATCTGGTAAATCATCTTCATTGTTAAAGTGGACTTTTAATATTCCATTACCATATACTAAATAATCCAGTAACCACTCTGGAACCAAGTTCTGCATATCCCTTATCACCCATAGTTCATCAATCTGCTTTTGTAAAATTTCGGCAGCACTTAATCCGATTTCAGCATCACCAACTGCTATGATATCTATACGCGGTGGCCTATTGGATAATATTGGTATCATTGTATCTATCGCGCTACCAATCATATCTAAGGTTATTTGGTTTTTAAAGTTGGGCATGTTCATGCCTTTCCAGTGTTCTCCCATATATAATTCTTCACACTCACGCCAAACCTTGGTCGTGTGCGATTTTGCTTTAAACGCGACATCAAACATGGTTTGTGTTCGCTTAATTATCCTGCGTTCTTCTTTGCTCGGATTGTATTCAGCTACTATTTCTTTTGCCATCAGTTCCTCACTGGTTTAAAATTTTCTATCCTAATCATTAAGATAGTATTTACCACTTCCTCTAATGCATTCCTGTAATCATAAGCAGTATGGCCGCTTGGGCTTATACTGTCTAGTTCAGAAATAATTGCACTAACATCAGGAATTTCTTTTTTTTCCCACCTACAAGTATCTGGGTTAAATACTTCTATACTCACGCTCTTATTCCAACCACATCTGTTTCCTCTAATAACAATTTGTCTAATTCCTTCTGTAACCAGGGTTTTGTAATCACTTTCTTTGGCCGACCTACATAATGCAAAAAATAACGCATTTGATCCGCGTGGTGATCCTCACCAGTGGTATCCATATCTTCTGGTTTTTTTTCGTCATGCACTAAACTGGGTATTGTTCTTATAAATTCTTTACAAGTAGAAAACACCTTAATTCTAGGTGGTGTATCTGGTGAGTGATCCAAGTATTGTCTACACAGGTTCCAGCCGTTTACTCTTTCATTATTTGCTTTTATCATATTTATTCCATGCCTACCCATGATGTCCGCAATACTCATATTCGTTGGTGCAACTATATCTGACCTATTAGTATTCTGAGGATTACGAATCCACATACTCGGATCGCCAATTGTCATCATATACTGTTCATCTCCACTTAATTCAAGAATCCTATCAATGTGATAACTCAATTCCTTTCCAGACTCGTAA
>TARA_R100001530_G_scaffold27131_3_pt1 | contig 20789 bp, 23 predicted proteins | sample TARA_R100001530 | Tara Oceans TARA_R100001530 (sample SAMEA2622166) | marine metagenome | biome: marine biome (ENVO:00000447); feature: mesopelagic zone (ENVO:00000213) & marine oxygen minimum zone (ENVO:01000065); material: "saline water (ENVO:00002010), including plankton... | reverse complement strand
ACTATCTCCACTTAAAAAGATTATATCAGGAGCACAAACTGGTGCAGATGTAGGTGGATTAGAAGGTGGTTTAAAATTAAAGCTGGATACTGGTGGTATAATGCCACTAGCATATCAAGATGAGAAAGGAACACAACCGGGTCACGCTAAGAAGTATGGTGTTACAGAGTATATAAGTGAAGCAGAAGGGAAAAAAGCCTTAGCTCAACCTAAAGAAAAGTTTACTGCTGATTTTATTACAATACCTAAGGGTGCAGGTAGGAAAGTTAAGAGAGTAATGACACCAGCTAGGAAGAAAAAGGCTTTAGAGGGTAATAAAAGGGAACAAGTAAACTGGATAAAAGAAGAGTTAGAAGAATTTTATAAAGAAGCACGAGGAAAAGACCTTGAAAAATTACAAGATGAAGCATTGGATGTGTTGAGGGCTGGCTTCAGATTTAAATCAAAGACAGGTCTTGGTAGGGACCCCATTCAAAAAGCAATGGGTAAGCATCTAAATAATATACTAAGGTCTCTAGTTGATAATGATGGTAATATTATAGGCGAAGGAGTATTTGAATCACATAAGAAGAAGATTATAGATAGGGTAGGTGAAAAAGAATTTAATAAAGTAGAAGGATGGGAGTATGATAAAGTAGTACAGTGGGTACAATCTGAAGCTAAAGGATTTAAGCCGAAGAAACAACCAAAAGAAATGCTAGATGTCCTACCAAGTCACCTATCTCCAACGGAAAAACAATGGGTTCAGAAACATATGCCTTACTGGAAAGGTAAAGTGGGAGAATTTCAAAAGCTTTATTTACCAAGAACTATGCTAAATGTAAATCGTTCAGATGGTACTGTACTGTATTATAGGGGAAACATTAAAGGTGGTACTTCAAGGACTAGAGATATTGCAGAGGAATTAGGGAAGCCAGTTATAGAAAATCCCTCACCTAAAGCTTTAAATGAGTGGTTGATAGAGAATAATATAGAGACTTTGAATGTTGCTGGAAGTAGAGGCAGTAAGAATAAAGGGTTAGAAAAGGAAGTTACTGACAATATAGTAGAGGCGAATACTCCTAAGCAAGGTACTGATTTAGTTACTGTTGATAGTAATAAACCTAAAGATATGAGGGAGTTATTAACATCTCAAGACCATGAATTATTAAAAAGAATTAAAACACCTTCACTAAGATGGTCACCTCATCTTAGATATCAAGCAAGTACAGGAGCTCATGTTGGTAGAGGTATGCTTGGTCCATCAGTTGTTAATAGGTCTTCTATTTTAGCGGCTTATAATCAGGTGAGAAGTATGTTGGATTATGAAGGTGAGAATACCTTTATAAAGAGAGACATGTGGGGTAATCCTGTATTTGAATTAACTCCTGTAAGAACTAAAGAGGGATTAAAAAAGTTTAGAAGGATAGCAAGAGCAACAGTTGCTTTTGCATCTGACCCTATGGATGAGGCAGGATTAAAAGGTGTGGATACATTCTTTAATTCTATCTTTGATTCTTTATTTAGAATGAAAGTACATTATAAAAACAAAAAGACAGGTCATAAATGGACAGTAAGTAATGAAGGACTATCTACTAAAGATAGAAAGAAAGCATTTGTAGGTATAATGTCTGGAATAAATAGTGCTTCTTTTGGAAGGAACTTAGAGACTGGTAAGGCACATAATGTATTTGATTTTGTTCAGTCTGTAAAAAGAGTAGAAAAATTACCAGCAGTAGGAGGTAAGGGTGGTAGAACAGACATATCATTTAATGGAAAGATTGCTAATCTAACAAAGAATATAGATTTCTCAGATAGTTTACTGCATAGAATGGATAGACATAAGCTAGATGCATGGTATGAAAACCTAAAGGAAACACTATCGTCTAATGACTATCAAGAATTAAGAGTATTACTTGGTAGAGGTAGTATGTCTATACCAAAGAACAGACCATTAGAGATAGTACAAAAATTTAATTTATTTAATATTGATAGTAGAGCAGAATTCATATGGGATGAAGGATTCAGTGCGTTACTATACTCTCATCCTAATTATTTTCTGAATGAGTATAAAAGACTACATGATAATCCTGATATATTTTCTACCTTACCAGAGAAAGGTGCACGAATTGATAAGTGGATGAAAAAAGAAGGGGAGACAGGAAGTAGATATGGTGTACATGAGAAAATGAAAGTAGGTAATAGGATTCAGTGGACCCTAAATGGTAAGCCACATAATAAAATTACTGAGTCAGATATTATTGCACTGGCTGGTGGAGTTGATGGATTAAATATTAACTCAAGAAAGAAAGTGTTAGAAAATATTATTAAACTAGCAGGTGATTCTCTATCTAATGACATGGGAGACTGGGCAAGTGCTAGGTTATTAAGAGAAGTATGGAATAGGGAAGCAGTTCCTCCTGAGAAATTTCAAGAGATGGTTAAAATTGTAGATGCTATACAAAAATTAAAATCAAAACAAGATAAAGAACGAGATGCTTTGGAGCCATTAAAAGATTTAGATATGGATGAGAAGACAAAGAATATGATTCTCGAAATAGATAGAGGCATAGAAGGTGAGACTACTACTAGAGAAATGGACCAAAGGCAAATTGATAATGTAATAGCAGAAACTAAAAATGGAATGTCTAGACATGAGTCAGATTTATTTGATGCTATGTTAATATCTAGTTGGAAAACAGGAGACCCAAAGCTAGTAGAAAGATTACAGGTTGCTAAAGATAAAATTGATAAGAGTAAAAAATCTTATGGTTGGAAATCTTATCAAGCACTGCAAAGATACTTAGATACCAAGTCAAGGTCATTGCATAATACAAAATTTAATAGAGTGGGATTCGCATCGAAGGAAGTAGCAGACCATATAATTAAGAGACAACTTGATTTAATGGAACAGGCGTACGAACAATTTAGGTACGAAGACTCTGCAAGAGATACGAGGGTTGCTGACCAGATTACAAAAAATCTGGAGGCTGAGAATAAAAAGCAACCCTTGTTCGATGAGGCAGGTAATAGAACAGAAGGGTTAGCTATACAGTCAAATGATTACTCTACAAAAACCAAGAAGTATCTAAATGAATATGCTCCATTTGCTGGGCTTGAGAAGAGCTTAGATGTTAGAGCCTCTAGTAAATCAAAGAAAATAATGAACGAATTAATATCGAATATGGATTACTATGGTCCTAAGACTCGAGAGAATCTCCACCTAATTGTGAGAGATATGATTAATAAAGATATTAATACTATGACTTTAGAAGATTGGCAGATAGTAAATAATATATTCAAAGAACATAGGGATGGTACTTGGTTTCAAAAAACATTTCATAAAGCTAAAGGTGAGTTCCCTGAATTAGCTAAGAGATTTTATCATATGTTTCCAGAGGCTGTTGATAGAAATATAATGAAGCATGAAATAAAATGGAATGATGTTGACACTATCTATAAAGATAGGCATGGCAATTGGATTACTGGTAGAGGTAAGAGTGCTCAAGGATGGATGGGAGAACTCCAAAGAAATATTCACCTAAGTCAAGAGCTTTCTACTATGGAAAACCAAAGAGAGGAAAGAGAGTGGGGTGAGTTAACAGAACCATATACAACTACAGAGCTAGGTACAGGTTTATGGGACCTAGCAGTAGCTAAGTTTGAATCAGATTATATGCCAAGGAAACTAAGAGACCAAGGTGTTACTGGTGATAAGCTAACAGAAGAGTATGCTAGAAACTATGAGAGAAAGACTGCTAAGTTAATGGAAGAATTAGACTGGGAGAATACTCAGGGTAGACTATTAACTCTTACTAGTGGGGTTAGAAAATCTGCTGGAGAACTAGTAAAAGAAATACATCAAATACTTGCCTTGAAAAATAGCGACAACCACAATAGGCTTATTGGGGACCCAGAAGTTTGGAAGCAATTTGTGGAAACAAAAAAAACCGGAAGTGATGGTCCAAAAGAGTTAGAATATTATACTACTGTTGATGGTAAAACAGGAGAGATTGTTCCCACATCTATACCAGTAGTATCAAGAAAGAAAATGATAAAGTGGGTGACAGACCATTTTGTAAACAATAAACCATTCCCAATACAAGAGCTTGGTATGGATGGGCAAAGAAAAATTATTCTTGGTATGCAAATGGGTCAAATAAGAGAAGCTGAAAGATTAGCTGGTGATAAAGCCCCAATAAAACAGGTACTACTTGGTGGATTATCAGAGAGATTGTCATCTAAAAGAGTTGACTTTGATACAGGTATGCTTGGTGAAGTAAAAACTGTTGGGGACAAAGCAGGTATCTATGGATACTTTCCTCATGTAGCAAAACATTTTGAAAAAGGTATCATGACTGGTGACCTCACAAAGAAGATAAAAATTATATGGGAAAGTAACAGACCTCAAGAAGAAAAGAAACAAATGATTGCGAAGCTCTATATGAAATCAAAACAATTATCTGGAGATTTTGTTGAGGCTGATATTATTAATGAAACTTGGGAACATATTAGTGATGCTATTATAAAGCAACAGCAAGGTAGGAAACCAGTGAGTGAGGTAAAATGGTTTGATAACTTATCAAGAATAGGTAATCAATTCTCAAGAGAAAATCATGTGGATGGTTGGTCCACAAGTCCTGAAGCATACTTAGATTATACTCAAAGTATTACTAAAACATTTTATAGAAATCTAGGACAGATATTATCTAGGGAAACTATCAATGAGTTTGCTAAGACACATAAAGATATGCCAACAGACTTAAGAACTAGTTGGATGAATTACTTTAAATTATATGCACAGCAATCACTAGGGTTCCCTGCTATCATACCTAATGAAATGTTTGAGAATGATAAGATGAAGATAAAGGGTACTCTGTATGGTGCACTAGCAGATAATAGAGTAGCTACTAGGTTTGACCAGATAGGTAGGAAGTTAGGGCTGGTAGGTAAAGGTAAAGGATTGCCAGAAGAATTGAAATCATTAGATAAGTTAAGTGCTCAAACAGTTATTAACTTAGGTAATGCGGAAGCAAAGTATGCACTTGCTACATTGTTAGCACATCCTAAATCAAGTGTCGGTAACTATTTAGGTGGTAGTCAGATGACTATCGTTAATGCTGGATTAGGTAACTTTGTTAAAGCAAAACAATTAGATTATTTAAGAAAGACCATCGACCCTAAGTTTAAGAGCTGGGATGATGTGAATAAGTGGGTGAGAGAGCTTGGCATCATTGAAGAATTTATAATTCGTGAGATAGGTGCCAACCCACGATTGACAGGTGCAAATTGGAAAGCATTTCTTAAAGATTTTAGAAGAGCTATACATAAAGACCCTGAATTACCTGACTTTAACATGCAAGACTTAATGAAAAAGCATAAGATTGGTAAGGGTATGATGGATATAGCAGGTAAATTTATGTCATTACCTGAGAGAGCACTGCGTAGAGACTCATTTATAGCCCATTATATACAGGCTAGGGACAAATTAGGTGGTAGAACCCTACCAAAAGACCATCCTTACCTCATAGAAATGGGTAAAAAGGGCGTAAAAGCCACACAATTCCTGTATTCTGTACCATTTAGACCTATGTTTGCTGGTACTGCTATGGGTAAAGTGGTATCTAGGTTCCAATTATGGGCTTGGAATAGTGTAAGGTATAGAAATACTATCATAAGAGAGGCGGCTACTAGAGGAATAAGTGAAGGCTCCCAAGAGTTTGAAAGATTTAAGAGACTAATGATAGCAGATACATTATCAATAGCACTTGGCTCTATGTTTATGTACTCATTGTTTGGTTCTCAGATGCCACAACCTTATGCTTGGTTCCAAGACTTAGGTGATTGGTTATTCGGTAATGATGAAGCTAGAGATAGAGCTTTCTTTGGTGCTTACCCTGCTCAATTAGCTCCGTTACAATTAATAACTCCACCTAGTGCTAGGTTAACAGGACCAATACTTAATGGTTTAATCAATGGTGACTGGGAGAAGATGGCTAACTATTATATATGGACAATGTTCCCATTTGGTAGGTTAGCAAGAGACTTGGTAGGACCGGGCGGATTAACTGAGAATCCATACTATGGTATAGATAAACTCACAGGTATTCCAGTGGTTGGTACTAAGAGACTTGCATCTAAGAGAACAAAAGCTGAAGAGAAAGGTGAAGAGTTTTGGACACCACCGGGATTAAAAGTATCAAACTATTTCGAAGGAGGTGATGAGTAATGTTATACGGTTCACATGGTATGCTTGGAGCTATGTTAGGAGCTGGTGGTGGTGCTATTTTTACTGATGACCCTGATGATGTAAACCAAAACGCCGCTATGTGGGCTGGTATAGGTGGAATAGCAGGAACTATGCCAAAGCCAGCGATTGCTTGGGCTGGACTAAACATGAGAAACTTTTCCTCTGGTTACTATGACCAAGACCCTATAAAAGGTATGACAAAACTAGAAGAGCTTGCAGGAAATAAGTTTACAAGTATAAAAAGAAATCTTAGTAGTGCTGTTAGAGGTAAGGGTCAACAGATGGGCTATAATAATACAGTCCTTAATGCTATAAACAATTCTAACATAGATGATGCTGAAGCAATTTATAAAAAGATAAAGAATCCTACTCAGTTTGAAGATTTACAAATGGAAATGAGAAGGAACAAGATGAATGGTACTGCTGTTGATGAGTTTAAAAATTATAGAACACAGTTTGGTGGTGTAAACTCTACTCCAGAAGAAGCTATCTGGCACATGAGAAGAGACAATGCAAGAAGAACTAATGCTGGTATCGATGGTAAGATAAGTAATATAGAAGCAGAGATGCTAGAGAATGATGCTAGGCTAAAGGGTGGGGATTCTAAGAAGCCAAGGCTGAGTCCCGAAGGACACTTCCAAAGAAATTCTAAATTATATGAAGAAAGACAAGGACTAAAAAGAAAATACCAAAGGTATGGTGAGGCTGATAGAAAGTGGAGACATGAGATAGCAAAGAATGAATCACATGCTATGTGGGCTAATAAAGAATGGTCAAAAGAAAGATTAGCAACATCAGGATATAAACATCAGGGTGCTTATAGATGGGGTGATGTAAAGCAGTGGATGTCTAGTGCTGGTGGTCCACAATGGGAGTATGATATAAACAAGTATGCGGATAAGATAACAGCAAGGATGGGACTTGGTAAAGGTATGATGTTAAACAACAATACTCCTGTTAATCTTTTAAGCAATGTACACTCATTTGATATGAGGATAAAGAGAGGACCGTCAAGAGTCTTTCAAAAGATGGGGAGACATGCTTCTACTCTTGCCTTCAATCATCCTCAAATGGGAATGAAAGATATACAAAATTCTATAATGCAACTCCATAATCAAGGTAAGTATAGATTTAAATGGAGAGACCTTAGAGATTATGGTGAGAGCTGGAAGAATGATACTGTAATGAATAAGTTTAAAGATACAAAGGCTATGCGTCTTTTAAGAAGAGACTTAAAACATCCATTAACTCCTTTGCCTAAGATTGTAAGAGACAAAGCACCTAAAGGATTGATAAGATACAATGACTATATGCGAGAGTATATGGGTCTGAATAAGTATCAAAGAAGATACTCTGAAAGAGGGAGGTTCTTGTTTCAAAAAATGTCTGATGTGTATGCATCAAAAGAGGCTAGAAAAATAGCAAGTCAGATGAAAACACAGGGAGCATTTAAGGGTGCTACTCGTGGTCAATTTCAGTTAAGTGGTATAGGAAGAGTAACAAATAGTTATCTTGAGGGTGGTATAAATGCAACAGCTACTTATAAACCATTTATAGAACCCGGAAGCAGAGCAACTAAAGTAGCACAAAGATTAATAACTAGTGACTTGAGTGACTTACCTATGAGTGGACACACTGGTGTTCAAAGAAATATTCCATTCATAGTAGAAGAAGAGTTTAGAACTTATGATGGTAAATCTGGTAAAGAAATTAGTAAGAATATGACTAGAGCTAATCCTTTCTTTGGTGATGAGAAAAGGATTAATGAATTAGTGGACCCAGTAAAGGGTAAGAAATTAACAAGGGGAGATGTAAAACATTACATAGCTAAGAAAGGTATGAGTCGTGATTCAATGAGATATTTAAAACGAAAAGTTTCTGAAAATCCAAAAAGTTTTTTGAAGTATGCGGCACGAAGAGTCCCGGGCTTAGCACTTGGCTATGGTATACCAGTAGGTTTATTAGCTTGGCATTTTCTAGGACAGAAAGATGGTGAGAATGAGCTTAATGAAATTATTTAGGAATTCTCGATAAAAAACTTTTCAACGAAAAAGCAAAACCTTGATGGTTTACTCTTACAAATTTTTAAAAAAAAAGAGCATTTAAATTTTGGTATAAAAATGAGAAAAGTGGGGGAAGAAGAGAGCTCATATCCCCCACTCAGCGACACGGAGTCATGTAAGAACAGGTCTTACAATGTTTTTAAAGTATTGACATCCTGTTTCACATTCTACGAAGCAGTCCTTATTATAATATTCCTTACTGCATCTTTGATAAATCTGACCTGAGTCTGCTCCTCTAATAAAAAGTATACCTAAGCATTTGCCACTATTCCAGTTAGCACAATGTCTTAGAGCATTCTTCTTATCACTCACAATTAACTCCCGGCTCACAAAAATCAGCTCCTCGACTTTTTATTTCTTCCCTTTGTCTCTCTTCATCCATCTTCTGTAATTCATTAGATAGACCACCAAAGAAAACAGAAAGTTCTTTATCTTCGACAGTCATGCCTAAAGTATAAAGTTCTTCCTGAGTAAGTCGTACAACAGCAGTATTGTGTTTCCGTGTATCTGCTCCATTAGCAACTGGTTCTACTTGATTCTTATGTTTATAATCATATTGTGTTTTTATAGCGTCCACTATCTTTCCAGACAATGTTACTCTTTGCTCTTTTCCCATCTCAATATCACTGGCGAATAATATCGCACTTATAAGTTTTCTCATATTCATATTCTCCTATTAAAAATTAAGGGGAGCAATAGACTACTGTTAATCGAGTCCTTACTCCCCTTGTTTCACCGTTTTAACCACTTAGATTAAATCATACTTAACGCCAACCAAATATCATTTGTCAACCTTTTCTTTCTAACTTTTTATTTCCTAAGAAATTAATCTATGTTTAGACAATAAAAAGGTACTATCTAAGTGACGAGTGAATTTTCTACATCATCTATAAGTCCGTTGACATATTTCCTATAATCAACATTCTTCTTTAGTCCGTGTAAATATTTTCCATCTTCATCAAAGCCACGCCTAATAGCGTCTTCTCTCTCCTTAACCCTATCTTTAATTTTACACATTCTTTCAAAGCCAGAACTACCAATTCTTAGAACTCCTTGGTTTGTCAATTCCATATAAAATTTTAACAACTCTATATCAGACATGTGTTTCTGACTTCCATTTTCCCGCTTTGCCAACTTACCTAAACTGTTGAATCCTCTAAACTTCATTTCTATAGCTCGAATATTCAGGTGGAAATTCCAATGTATCAAATTTCTTATCAAATGGTTTCTTTCCATAACGCCATTTCATAAGTTTATCATCAAAGAATTTTGCTACCTTCATCCACAGTGGATTACCTTGGGATACTTTTACATCATCCATCCCTTGTGAAAATCCTTGAACATATCCTCTTCGATATGACCTTTCACAGTCTGCTAAATGCTCTTTTTGTTCCTTAGTAAGTGGTTTACTAGCTTCCTCTGCTGTAATTATCTTCAATATCTGCCTCCTTTGGCAAGTTTCCTCATTACATAGCTACTTAATTCATCAGGTAAATCTTCTACCAAGTTTATAAGTAACGAGAAATCGGTTTCGTTTAGGGGACCTTTTCTAGTATTACAAGTTTTACAAATGAATTGTAAATTTTCTTCTGTACTAGGTCCACCTTTGATTACTGGTATAATATGGTCACAAACAGTATTTCTATAAGTTAATATCTTATTACAATATTTACATTCATCGCCATATACCGACATAATCATTTTCTTTAATGTAGGCGTATCAATATCAAATAATATATTATTATCTTTTGACCGCCTCCTTAATGTGGATTTCAAGGTACTGATTTTACGCAACAGTTTCTTATAGGCTCGTTGCCAATAATTACCGTGAATAGGAACCAGTACCTTCTTGAAATCCTCTTTCTTCATTTATCTTTCCATACCTTCGTGTGTTAATAATATAGTTGGTAATTGAATATATACTTTATTATTATCTTCATATTTAGCGAACTCTCCCATATCAAATCTATTCCATACATCTTTCAGATTTATTATCCATTGTTTATCTTCTTGATTTGAATAAATAAAGAATCTTACTGGTAAGATACCATTCCATAAATTATACTCTGTTAAATCATCAATCTTGAATTTCACATTATCTGTGCAACCTTTGACTTCTAAAAAACTAACTGTACCTTTTGCGTAAACAAGTATATCAGGCATGCATCTTAAAAACGGGGGTAATTTAAACCAAATTTCACTTGGTATTCTATCTTCTTTTGAATCGAAGCCTATATTTTTATAAGGTAACTTTCTTTGTTTCAACCATTCTTCTGCTTTGACTTGAGCAATATCAATCCTATTAGTATTTCTCATTTCAAATGTACCATCAGCATCTGATATTGTGCCTTCAAATGTTTCGACTAATTTCTTGGTTAAAGCCTCTGCATCTTTTAAATCCTTTAGATTACTCATTTTTAAGTCCTCTAGCGGCAACTTTAGTTTTACATCTACGACAAGTTAACCCTTTACGGAAGTTTTCCATACCATAATTCTTGCCACATTTACATCTTACATGTTTATCAAGTGCAGGTTTCTTTTGCGAATACGGATTTAGTACCCTTTTCTTTTTATCTATTTTCTTTTTATCTATGAACATTGAACTATAGAAATTTTTATCTTTCATTGCTCATCCCAGTATTCTAGAATTTCCATCCAGACTTCACGAGATTCTTGTACATCATTTTGAATACTTCTTAATCTGATTATTACGCTCCACCATAAGCCAAGCATACATAACCATAAAAATTCGTAAAACGGAAAGTATTGTTCTTCAACAAATGTTTGTATCCATTCCATATTGTCCTCCTTAAAGGGTTGGGGAGCCACACTTAAAGTATATGTTGCATAGGCACCATATGATGTGGAGAAGGAGTGACCCCCCGAGGTTTGTTAATCTATGTTTTCATAGCCTTCTTCTGGAAGTTCAGCATTCTCACAAGCGTTACAAGTAACACCTAATTCAGAATTATCACTTTCAGAAGTGCCATATTCTTCCCATACAGTATCTTCACTGCCACAAACGGCACATTCAATATGGTCTGTAGGGTCTCCACCTATTGGCATTTCAGGCATTTTTTCTTGGTCTTCCTCTTTTCTTAGGTTTACAGCAGTCTTCAATCATTAACTCCATTTCATTTACTTTGTGTTGTAATGCTAAAATAGCTCTTTTATTTGACCATGTAAAGTTACCTAAAAGGTTTAGCCTTTTCCAAATACCGTTTTTCTTTTTAGATTTAAACGGATTGTATAGTAGTCTCATCTTATTTTACTCCTAGTTCTAGGTTTATTTCAAGTTTCCAGAGTACAAGGTTGAAGAGTATATGACTACTCTCTTCTCTCGTTACTACAATACCAAAGGAAAAGACTCTGAACAGTACGAATACTGCAGAGCCAATTCCTGTTCGTATGTAGAAGAGGTCTTTCATGCTAATCATGACCTTTTAACTCTTTTAACTTTAGTTATGCTTGCTCCTTCAGGAAGGTCCTTACCTTGTGTAGATAGGGACATACATGCCTTACGAAGTTTAGCTTTGTCTACTTTTTGCACTATTTCTGTTTTTATGAAATCATCTGGGAGTGCTCCTTGGTCATGTATAATAACCGAACCATATGTTTCATACAACTTATACCTCGCAGTATCAGTTTCCAGCACACCATTCTCATCTCCTATTTCTTCTATTAATAAAGGTAGTAATACCTTATTCAAATAGTCAGATGTTCCTGTTAGTGCATTCTTCCTGTTACGAAGTCTGTTGATTTCACTTTTATGAGCTTCTATCTCTGCATCAATTAAAAATTCTCTCTCTTTCAAGTTTTGAGAAAAGAAATCAATGCCGTGAGCTTTATCTTTTATTTTAGATTGTACGACTTGTTGCTCATCTAACAAGGCAGGAAGATTCTCATCAGTTGCCTCTAAATCCATCCTAAGCATCAAGTCCATATGTTCACCAATAAGTTCTTTTGCTGTTTGTTTGTCTTTATTTCTATCTGTCATAATCTCTCCTTAATCTAAATGATGGTCTCCATCTTAAAGGAACATCCTCAAAGAGTTCTCCATCAGAGTTTTTAAACAACGATAGGTGTTTTATAGGCTCTTTACTTTGCCCATTTAAACCTATTACTTTACGAGATGCATTCTCTATAGCACCACTCCCTTTACCGGCATATAAATCAAGAGCATCCGATTTGGAATACTCTCTACTTACTTGTGATAATTGGATAATTATTATATCATTATTTACAGCCATATTAGATAATGTATGACTTATATATCTGATACCTTCATACTCACCACGGTGAGAAGGACCAGCATCTATCAAATCAATGTAATCTACTACTACAACTTGTGGGTCTAACTCTTTAATCTTATGAGCTATATCCTCAACTGTAGGCTGTATGGTCTGTATAATAATATGGTCTAATAATTCTTTATGGTCTTCTGCTATTTGTTTTGCATTACTCTCTACTTGTTGTTTATCTACATCAGCAACTATCTGAATATGTCTTTTATGCATATACCAGTCACTCAATTCTAAACTTAAATACAATGTATTCAGTTGTTGGTCTGGGTCTATTCTATCTTGTGAAGCGTTATACCCCAAGACAATATTTTGAGCAAGTGTAGTTTTACCTGAACCAGTAGGACCAAAGATGGTCACTAATTCGCCCGGATAAATCATGCAGTCTAGATTAGGTAGCCCGAATATCTTTGATAAATCTATCGTTCTACCACTAAAATCTGTTGACAATCTTTCTTCTAGTTTCTGTTGCAATTGTGTGAAGTCCTTTACATTAATAGTATAGTCCTTCCTTTTGTAATGTATACAATGTGTTTGACATCGTGATTTCATCTCTGGGTCTTGACAACCATATTGATACCCATTATTGTACACTGATTCGACCTTCTCTAGAATTATGCTTTCTTGGAGCATATCGCCATTCCAATACAATAGTGCCGCCTTAGTAGCGTCACTTGGAATACCGTTTCTTCTAAAGTGTGATGCAATTCTGAGTAGTATATTGTTGCGACTGCCTTCCTTCGGTCCTTCTCTCCACATTTGCTGTACACAAGGTACAACTTTAGTAGGTTCTTGGACAGCTTTAAAAGCCCTAACGGGCTCTACAGCAGTTTGGACACTTGTTTCTAGGGATTTATCTCCCCATAAAGTATCTTCCCAATCAATACGGGATGGTTCTTTTGCCAGATTTTTCACTTCTTCAAATTCCATTGCTATAAAACTGGAGAATGGCATAAGAGTTTTAAATAAGTTAGATTTGGGATTCTTGGTCCCCTCTTCCCTATAAATAGCAGTTCTCATATAAACAGCAGGGTCTATATCAACAGTAGAAATTAACTGTGTCATAGTCTGCTTAATCATATAAGGTAAGTCTTCATGTGGTTCAAATCCAAAACAATCAGCACAAACAAGTATATGATAACCTGTTCCACTGTAATATATTTTGTAATTACCCTCTTTTAGACCCATCTCCATTAACTCTCGTACCACTGACTTTGCTTGATTTAAAGTATAGCTGTCGCTATTATCTTTTTTATCAATATCTATTAAGATATTATCAATATATCTTTTACCCATATAATCTTTTAAAGAATGATGTGAACGAACAAAGTCCACAGCATTTTCATCATATAGATAATGAGACCTAAAGATAGGCATTGTCCTGCCAGCCTCGAAAAACTCATCAATGTTTTTCTCGTACTCTCCCATAGTCATAAGGAGTCCCCTTTGATGAGGACTCCCTATTGCTACTTCAACATATAGTTTCACGCGTAGTTGATTAACCATGTTTAGTTATTCGAAACTAAAACGGCATCTCGTCCAGTGAGGACCCAGAAGTCCGTGTTGAAGGTGACTTGGCAACATCTTCATCAGATGCCTCCTTGATATATGCTTTCTGTTGCATGTAGGTAACATAACTTTCCAGCTCTGCTTTCCCTTTTGCATCATTAGTACATATCTTACCAAGAACTCTTTTATATATTTTATCTCCGGCTTTTTTAGGAGCCTCTTTATAGATATAAATATAAAAGTCCAAGGGTGGTTCCAACATCGGGTTGTCAGAACCATTCATGGTGTTAATATGAGAGTTTAAAGTATCCATAATCGATACTATTCTCTCTCCATCAACATTTTCCCATTGACCCTCGGTATTAATTCCACCAGTAAACCCAATAGCATCTTTTAGATAGTTAAATTGTCTAACCATCTTATTGATTTGTACAGTTCCATCAGCTTCTTTATCAAAAGAACCTTTTATGGAATGTATTTGGGGATACTGACTTCCTTTTAAATTGAAGTGTACATCTAACCAGACATCAGCCCAATCAAATTGACCAGATTTATCTTCAACCTTGATTATACCAGCCTCAAAGTAGCCAGTAAAATCATTCTTGGCACTTGAAGTTGTAGTTTGTAATAACGCCATACGCTATTCTCCTTCATCTTCTTTGTATTCTGTTATTGCCTTCGTTATGTCATTGTAGGTAAAAGGCAGTATTTTCCCATTCAACGGCTTGAGCCTTGAGCCAACTGTTCTCTCATCATAAGCTTGAAAAGAGACACTTGGTATAGTTTCGTCTTTTATAACGGTACTATACCCAATGACATCAGCCCGGGCACATAGTGCGTAGCCTAAACCTCGTGGGAGGTCTGGACTCAACTGCACTTTGCCATCGTTCATTTGGGATTGCTTTGAGTGGGATGTTATAATCAAGTTAGAACCGTGTTGTTTCATCAATTGTTGTAAACGCTTGACTAAATCAACATTTTTCCTTCTTGCCTTTCCCCAGTCAGCACCCCACTGACCTTCACCCATAGATGTTATACCAAGTTCTTCACATACGGCGTACTCTATCCATTGATTAACAGTATCTACTGTATCAATAACTAGGGTTTCATATGGTAAAGATTCCCAGTCATCCTTAAGCCAAAGAAAAACTTCAGCCAAAGAATAAACTTCCATGGGTTCTCCCTTTTCAGGTCCTACACGATGATAGTATCCTCTTTCCTTAGGCGGAATAAGTTCTCTATCATCACCTTCACCTGTATAAGGGGGGTTTAATGATGTTATAGTTACAACATTGGCACCATCGACAAAATCAGCCCCTAAATCTGTATCAAGTATTAAGACACCTTCAGTGCCTTTTGTTGACCAGTTAGCGGCGGCAGTCGTCTTCCCAGTTTTGGGCTGACCGATAAAATACCATGTCAGCCCACCGGGTGCTTCTGTCCAATTAGTTGTAACCGTACGAGTTTGTATTTTCATACGATATCTCCTCAGTTAATATGTTATCTGTATCATTCTCCACTATCGTTTCTCCACAATAGAAGTCTTCTTTCTTTAAATCTAAAGGCGAAAGACCTTGCCAAATGTACTGATAAAAGGGTCGTTCAGTCAAGTAATTAAACAACTGTGTGACCCCAATACCGGATATTAAGCTGGCACAAAAGATAGTGTGTTTCATAGTACATGGAGCTTCATCACCAGATTCGCCATTAGCAAACCAGTACTTATCATATACATCACTATCTCTTGTTACAGTTATACATGACATGGTCAAAGCATCCATACGCATGTCAATAAAGACTTGCCTATCTTCTCTTTGTTTCCAACTATCATATACACATTTCCTTGATGTCATATCATCTGTACAAACTATAGTTTTTGGGGACAGTACTTGACCTTGACCGATAAACTTTCTGTCTATCATTTCCATCTCAATATCTTCACCCCCATAGGAGTTACATATATTAAGTGCCATAGTGGTCTTGTAATTATCTCCACCCGGGTCAAACATAATCTCAGGATACAAAGTTGTACCAAAGTTATGTTCTTCCATACGGTCTGGGTCGTAACCTCTAATAAAGTCAAAACCCATGGTAGCTAGTAGCATAACTACTCCACTACCAATACCTCCCAGTCCAACTACTGTGATTTCATCCAACTGGGTCTGCGGAATCAAGTCCTGATTCCTTAGATGCTTTCGGGAGAGCAAGGACATCTGTACCTCCTTTTTCTGTTTCTGGTTCATTCCAAGCCTGTATAAAGTTGACAGGGTCAATCCCCATCATCCCTAATTCATCTGCGAAAGTTTCATAGAGAATTTGGTTATCTTTATAAGCCTCTGCAAGTAAGGTCAAATACCCACCTTCTGGGTCTTGCATAGTGTTAGCTCGTTGTTGTAAGGCAGTTATTTTTCCTTCATCAGGTGCTTCATCTTGGTAGTTAATAGGGTAACCATAGCCATTAATCGCTTTATAGTTCCCGTGCCCATTGCCCACATGGAATAATGAGCCCTGATTGTATCGCCCCCCACGACCATAGTACCCTATAGTTGTGGTTGCCTTCTTTTCTTTCTTTATCTTGTCTGCAATGTATTTCCATTTAGTTTCTTCTGTATCGGGTGGCAGTATCATTTGAGTACTACCTTCATCTGCTTCATCTACATGGATTCTTCCAAATTGGTCTTGGTACGCAACGGCAAAAGCGAATTTCTCTTTAGCACTAGCTACAACAGTAGAACAATAAAAGTTCTCTATTGGAGCATTTTCTTCTAAACAGGTTGTATCTGTTCCACTAAAGAAAGCACCCATAGAATGATGGGAATGTATAATCCCCATCATGCATTTTTCAGTCTCTGGATAATTCTTCCAAGTCTTTTGGAGAATCTTCGCAGTATCGCCTGCTTCTATGGTTGTTGCTGTTCCGTGTCCAAGGTCAACAGGATGAAAATGGATAAGCTTGAATCCTTCTGGATATTTCTCATCTTTTTTAAGAATTGGTTTGTACCACGCAGGTCCAGACCATTCCTCAGATGGGAACTGTTTCAGAAAATAATTCACCTTGTTCCATACTCTGTAAGGTATTCTTAAGTACATCCTTGTACTCCTTGTTCTTGCGAGAATACTCTTCTAAGAAGAAGTGTAAACTCTTTGTTATAATTTCCTTATCCATTTGCAACCTAAGGTCGCCCATCTCTTTTATAGAATTAGGGAAATTGGGGAAAAGTGTGTACCATATTCGGACAGCTTCTTGAGAATAATGCTCTCTATCATCAGCAGTCATATCGTAGATGTTACCATCAAAGCATCGTTTCATCAAATCATGGTCTTCATTACAGTTGTCAAACACAAATTGCCAAAAGAACTCTCTATTATTACTTGTTTCACTAACAATGTAATCAATAAAGAATCTTTTCATCATGTTATACCACACATCTTCATCTTTTATTTTTATAATGTCGAACTTATCACTCCAGTCATAATGCTCTAATTGATTCTCTGTTTGATAAAACAAAACATCAAGTAAGAGTCTCTGTTGTTCAGGGGATGAATACTGCCTAATACTTCTCATATTCTTAAAAGTAACAGAAAGTTTTTCCATTACTCTACCAAGAAAATGATGCATAGGCATATTAGTACTAAAAGCATACTGCATAGGACCGTCAACAAGTCGACCAGCATCAAAACTGAATTGGTCTCCAAAGCCTGCTTCCTTTAATGCCCCATACTGATGATAAACTAACTTATGAGATTCTCTATAAGCTTTGTTATAAACATCAGCAGGCATAGATGCTCTAGCATAATATTCCCACTCAAGAGTCTTAAGCATTATTTGATTAAGATTACTATTCTTAACCATTATCAACATCAGCATCATCCTATCATGTCTAGCACCGCTTTGGTCATGCACTCTTTGTCCCATAGTTTGTAATACATTCCTAAGACGAAAACCTCTAGGTTCATTACTAGCAAATGCACCAAACAATTCAGCATATTCATCACGCTGTCTAAGATTAGCAATACACCAACCATTCATTCCAGTCTGCAAAGCTTGTAATTCACCCATAGAGAAATCATATCCTATCTTTTCCATCACCCATAAGTGCAAGTCATTACTAAATCCTGTCGGCTGATACTCATTTCTCTGAGTATTATATACCTCATAGGCTTTGTATTTTTCTTGCCACTCTTCTTCATTATAGAGTCTGTCATCGTTACCGGGAAATCTACAAGGTGTAAAACCCTCTATCTTGTTTTCTGTAATCCATTTATCAAATTCATTTGTAAAATTATGTGGGTTCATATCTTGATTATCGACAAATAAAAACCAATTATGACAAAATTCAGCCACGATATAGTTCTTATTACGGTCTTCACACCAATCAACTAACCAGTTTTCTCCAAGGACTTCAACTGCAAAGTCATTCCACATCTTATATGCCTGAGGATAACCAATCGATATCATAGCCCCATATTGATATGGAAAGTTATGATTTGCATTAGGTTTTCTATCAAAAGCATAAGGGTCAATGTTAAAGAATGTACTTCTACCGTTGTAATCACAAAGAAAACCTCTCAATGATTCTACTACAGCATAAGGTCCTATAGATTCTTTAAGATTTTCATGCCAATGTCCATAACATGCATGAGCAGATGCATCAATATGAGGATGATAGAGAACTTGGTAAGGATTTTCAGCTAAAAGATATGCATCTTCAAACTTTTCTTCTATCAAGTATGAATATGGTTTAAACTTCTGATAAAACCTCAAATACTGAGGCTCCCAGTTCAAACTTTCTCCATTCTTTAATGACCAAGCTACATAAACAGGTGGTAAATAAAAATATTTACGAATCCTAATTCTTGCATCTCTTATTATTAACATTATTTGCTCTCGTGTCTCATCGTAAATGAATTCATACTGCTCCAGAAAAGCATCGTAATCGAATTTATCATCCGTTCCAAATGCACATCTTAAAAATTCTTCCATAGTAACTGATGTTTCCACCCTCTCTTCTAAATCTTGTCCCTGTTCCATGTACTTTAACTCTGTATCTTTTTCTAGTCTTTTATGTACTATTTCGTTATTTGCGAACATCTCTGTCCTCCTTTTGTAGTTTATTGTTAATAAAAGATTGGAGGGCATAAGTTATTGCTTCCCTATGCCCCGTCTATCCAATCAGTTTTAGCACCAGTAGTTGCCTACTGCCTCCCAGACTCTTGCCGAGCTTTCTGAAAAGATACCACTTGCCCGTCTTTAAGACGAGTATTAGCAGTAGCAGATTTACCACCGACATAAATCGCAACTTGTGCGTTGTCGATGCCAAATCCTTCCTTTTCAGCAATCTCAGCAGGGGTAGACGCTTCTACAGTCTTAGGAACACCACCAGTGTGGTATGCCATGTAGCGTACATCAGCCATTATTAGCCTCCGATAAGCTGTGAAGGTAGTTTCCTACACTTCGGGTTGTTACTGGATTACCAGTTCTCCTAATGGAGTATTTTGCTATTGGTTTTATTCCGTTCTTTCCACAATTCTTCCTGTAATTACCCTGAGTCTTTCTCAGAATAAATAACGCTTCATCATATGTAGGAAATATACCAATTAACAATTTTTCCCATTCAATAGGAATTTCGACCAAGTCACCTTTTATAGTGACCTTTTTGGTCTTGAACCATGAAACTTGTATAAGCTCATAGTTTTCTTTTATCTCATTTTTCTTAACCACCATGCCCTCACTTTATTTCTAGGACCAGACCATATTCGTTCTTGTCCATTTAATTTTAGAGCCTCATTTCTCCACCAACGCATTTTATTACGCATGTGGTTTAACTTGAGACCTAAAAAAGTGCAAACTAGTGTAAGTGTAACAATAACCATTGTTACAGAGATTGGAATCATTAAGATATCCATGTTAGTCTCCTTTACGGAGGTCAACTTGTGAGTCAATATATATATCTATTCTTTCTTCTATGTGTTCATAATATTTTTCAATGTCTTTCTTTGCTTTTACAATATCTGTATTTATTAACTCAATAGCTGAATCCGTAGAGTAACCGATTAGTTCTAACTCTCGTATTAATTTATCGAAAGCCTCGCTAACCTTACTCACTTGTGGTTAGAGTCAAAAATAACTCTACCGTTAGGGATAATAACTGCTACTTTTCCTTTGCCTAGTGGTTTAACACCACAGACCCTATCTGGGAACTTCTCCTGAAGTCCTCTCACAGTTAACTCAGTTGGTGTTCTCTTTGAGAACTTTGGTTTACTCATCATAAACCTCCTTTTTCTTTCACTTCGTTATGTAAAAAAATCTTTCCCCTCATAGCAGGTGCCATGGTACTTATCTAAACTACCTACTAAACGCATTCAAGGTGCTCTTTTTCAGGCAAGGGGACTTTGTTCACTACTCGATAGCATTGCTCTCTGAATGAACAAAAGGGTGTATCCGGCTTTATAAGCAGACGAATCCTCTTTCACGCAAACGGTTTTATTATTTGCTGGCTTCAACACCACGAAACCTTTCCCTGTATCTATGGACACCACATACACCATAGTTTGTTAAGGAATAATGAATACAGGGAAATTTATAGGGGAAATGCACGGTTACAGACACTATTTTAGGATTTACATATCCTTCAAGATGCCATACGCCTGTAGGTTCAGTTATAACAAGAAGTCGACAACCAAAAC
>TARA_R100001530_G_scaffold13251_3_pt1 | contig 21128 bp, 21 predicted proteins | sample TARA_R100001530 | Tara Oceans TARA_R100001530 (sample SAMEA2622166) | marine metagenome | biome: marine biome (ENVO:00000447); feature: mesopelagic zone (ENVO:00000213) & marine oxygen minimum zone (ENVO:01000065); material: "saline water (ENVO:00002010), including plankton... | reverse complement strand
TTTTAATTTTCTTATTTGGTAAACCATAATGGGAATGCACGCAAAAGCAGAGCATGTAACAATTCATCCTGTGACAGGGAAATTTGTAAAGATGGATCTTTTAAAATAACTCTATCCCCTATTATTTGAGTCTTCATAGGAATTCATTAATAATTAATCCAACTGCAGAAGATATAACAAATGCTCCTATCGCAATATAGATTTTCCCTTCCCAACGCCACTTGGTATTCTTTTCTACCTTACCATTCAACTTTTCCAAATGTGTATTTATTTGTTTAAGTTCAACCTCAACAACTTTTTTGAATCCTTTGAGCCTTGCCAGAATAACTGCGTTCGTTGGCTGAATTGTAGGTTCCTTTCTTGACATATAGGGTTGTTTAGAAGTATTATTGACTTGAGGATTAACCTCGGGAGATGACGACCTTATCATATATGTTACCCGCTCTAGTGGAAGGTGCAGGTATGATATGCGTGCATCTCCCGTTACAGCGGGTTTTTTCTTTACAAATCAGATATAACCCATCTGTTCCACGAAGATTCCCAGAGATGCACTTATAGTAGTGTGACCGTCCTGGTTCTCCCCATTGAGGGAGAGGGTAGTGTGGAGCATGCAATACTGAAGGGAAGCTAGGCTACGGCTCGTCTTTTCCTGAAGTCCGTTGGTAATTTCAGACCTGGGCAACGTTTGAGCATGCGTCCGAAACTGAGGTTCTCTCTTGTTCTCGCCGATATGGTTCGCCCTTTAACGGGAGATTTATAACAAGAGCTTCATAAGTTTCAACATGGCATTTAGCCTCCGTGAATTCAATTGTCAGTTCATATCTGTGTCATAGACTCTTTTTTAAGACATTCTCTACCTTGGGTTTGTTCTGGTGTCTTTATGTCTTATAGGAGATAAGCTCAAGAGTTACCTATGAGTCGCCCCAAAGGCGAAACGAATTGGTAATCTCTTGAAATGATTATTAAAACTTTTCTGCTCGGAAACCGTCTTCATATGATTAACACTATAGTTACAATTATTGTAGTAATAATGATCTTCAGGGTGTACGACAATATGACTGAAGATAAGAGCTAGAGGTCTTCTTCTAATACATCTTTTATAGACTCCGGTAAGCCCTTAGGGATCCTTCCTTCTGTTAGATCTTTTGCAACTTTTGCTTTTCTAGCATCTGACAGTTTATCAATCCAACGAGCAAAGCGTAACTTAATTGCTGGACTATCCAGTATTTTTTTACCCAACACTGCAGCAGCACCGACTAGGAAGTTTCCACCGCTAACTCCTGTGCCGACACCAAAAACTGCTAAATCTCCAAGCTGAAGATTAGATCTTGTTAGTCCACGAGTTGAACGTGCCTCAGCTGCCTTAACGATGCCTTTAGCTGTAGCTACATTATTATTGAGATCAAATATATCAACACCAAGATTCTCCTCGACTTCGTTCTCGATAAACTCACGTAAGTCAGCACGCATGTTTCGTACTCCTTGTTTAGCACGACCACTTGCTGGATCACCGGTTATACGGAAAAGACTAAAGTGTTCATCAACAAGTTCTTTAACTCTTTGAACATCCACAAGACTTACTTCTTTTTTCTTTAGAAGTGCATCAACTAACACATTATCTTCTTCAAGACCTGGTACATCAGTTATCTCCTTTTTTATATTTTGTAATGCTTGTTTAAAACGTGGAACATCACCTGTGCTATATGTCCCTTCTACTTTCGTAATGGTTTCACGAACTTCATTAAAGTTTTGTTTGAAGAAGTCATCTACCGCAGCTAGGGTCTCAGCCTTTGATTCTTTGATAAGATTATTTCGTGCAACAAATTCTCCCACCTCATTTCCAGTAGAGTTTAATATGTTTCGTGCATCTCCCTGTGTAAGATCAAGAGCTCTTGTAACCTGATGGCTAATGATATTTTGTGTGCTTGGTATTACGTCTTCTGCTATTCCTGCTGCTGTCTTAGCAGTAGTTTTTGCTGCCGCACCTACCTTTTCTGCTGCTACACCTGCCTTTGCTGCCGTAGCAGCACCCTTACGTATTCCAGCCTTAGCAGATTTTAACCCAACTTGACCAGCTTTCCCCACTGGTACAATGCTTGCTATATCAATTATACCGCCAAGGTTCGCAGCGGCACGTGGATGCTCTTGCGCCCAGTCATCTATCTTTGAAGCAACTTCTGGAATTCTAGTTCCTGTTATAGCCTCTGTAATTGCTTGTGAGATATTAGTTGTTGCTCTTGGTGCTATAGTTTCAGCAGCTCCAACTGCAGACTGGAATGCAAGATCGCCAGCAAGGCCAATACCACCGCCAACAACCTGTATGCCAGTTTCCAGCGGAGTCTGTTCCATCTGTGCAGTTCTTTTAAATGTTGCTTTAAACTTTGAACCCCTTTCATTAAGTGTTTCCTGTATACGAGAAAATATGCCCTTGGTTATGGGCTTAGTTTCTGCAGAAGGATTAAGTCCAACATTTGCACCTATAGACATGCTGCTTTTTCTTGCTTCTGATCCATCGGAAACAAAACCTTGAGCGGTTATTATACCGGTCTGACCGGTTTTATTATCTTGGACTCTGGTTCCAATTTTTACGTTAGTTATAGCCATATTATTTCAATATTGAAAATTCATTAGTATCTATTTGAACTGTTGTTGGTAATTCAATACCAAGATTTTCTGATAACTGACGTGCATAATCTGTAGTATTGAGACCAGGATTAATACTGAGCAACTGATTGAAGTTACTACTTGCCTTGCTTTCAATTGTTTTAAGTTCTTCTTTTAAGACTTTAACTGCTCTACCTGCTGCAAATGGTTTAGGTAACAGACCTTTAAATCCTTTTCTAGTTAGGTCTGGTAGTTTACCTTCAATAACTTCAATGTCAGGAGCTTGCAATGCACCAAGTTGTTCCGCATCTTTAATTGCGAGCAATACATCCGTTCGTGCTGAATCAAGTCGAGATCGTTGTCCGGGTGAGAATGATCCAGCAGACCCAACTTCGTTTATAAGGGTAATATATCTGTTAATAGACTCTTTGTACCCAATTAATCCAGATAATGTTTTACCTTGAGGTGTTGTTGCTACCTTTGAAATATCTCCAGTAAAGATTTGTGTTGATTCCGGTGTACTTATGGTTGTTGTAGATTTAGCTACCACATCTGCTGGAGATAGACCAAGTGTTTTTGTTTGCGAAAGCACTGCATTCTTTTCCGCTGGTGTTTTAGCATTTTTATATTGAGAAGCTAGGTCAAGTAATACAGCTTGACCGGCAGATGTTAGGTTACTTCCGATTCCATCTCCGACTGCACCGCCATCACCACCAGTACCAAATTCCATTCCTGGTTTAATAGGAGCTCTACCAAATCCTGCAATTTGATCTTCTGTTAGCCACTTACCATGAGTTACTTTCTTGTCTAACCCTCTATTACTTTCAGACACTCTAAATTCCCATTTACTCGTACTCTCGTTAAACCGTTTGTCATTAACAAAACCAATGTGTCCATATGAACCAATATTTTGCACAAATAAATCCATCACCTGTACATCTTCGGGCTCAATAAATCCTGGTAGTCCCATATTAGCAGTGGACTGTTCAATCGCTTTCATTTTACTATTGAAGCTATCCCCAACTGGTCCAATATCAACACCCTCGTGAACCCATTCTCCACATTCACCCCCGAAAGACCCATCTGGAAATACTTCATAAAGTCCGTTTGTATACATTAGTTGACCACTATCTCCTATGAGTGGGTTGCCATTTTCATTTAAACCCGAAGATGCACCAATCTGTCCCAACCCTATCGAGAATTTTTCACCTGTGATCGGATTAACGGCGAAAGCTGTTACATTACCCAAATTATCTTTCTCTGTACCCTGGATCATGCCATCTGTGCTGAAGCCTGTATAAGTATTGCCACCTATCTCAATAGGCGTACCTAGAGGAACATCTTTCAAAATTCCAACTACCTTATCAGCAACATCTAAAGATGCTATATACGCTTCCTGAGCATTTCTAGCAGTTTGAGCATCAAACATTGATTGGTGTACACCAGCCGGTAATCCTTGAGCCTCATCTAATTGAGCGAAGAATGCAGAGTCACCAACGCCCGCTTCCAGCATTTTGTTGAATGATCTATCTTGTTGTTCCTCTAAGAGTGCTGCTTCCTCTCTTCTAAATGCAATCTGTTCTTGTAGTAAAGATCTGCTCATTAGAAGATCCTTTAAGGCTTGCGCTATTGGCTCTCTCTCTGTTGCAACTAGACGATTTAATTGAGCTTGCGTAACACCAATCTTTTCTGTTCGTTCCTGGATAGTAGATGGCAATTCACGTAGTGCTCTGTCTTGTTCCATTATCCCCTCTCCTATAGTTTGAAGTAATTGTCCTTCTTGCTCTGCAATTGAAGGATCACCCATCACCTCACCAAATATAGTATTACGCTCTGCTGCTGTTTGCTGCGTAGCTATATCGGTAGCTGTCGTTCCTGCAGTATCAAATGGAACAAAGTCTCCTGTTCCTGCAGTTACCTGATCTGCACCAGCTTGAGTACCACGAGCACTTAATACATCTCTAGTAATTCCTGGTTTTAAAAAGATTGCTTGTCCTTGTCGTATAATATCATCCTCTGTTAGCCCTGCTTCGGCCAAGCTTGCTAAACTATTAGGATCATTTAAATCATCCCTACTTCTTATTTGTATTGGTTGATCTGCTGTTTCTGCTTCAATGAATTCACTGGTGACAGGAACCTCTCCTGATAACTCTTCTTGCGTTGCAACTCGTGGATCTATTTCTTCTCCAGTAGATGTAATAAGTGGTACTACTTCTTGAGCTGCCGTTGGTTCAACTGCAAATACATCAGGAGCACCTTTAAGTGAAGGAGCTGATCCTGATTGAAGTTGTGTTTGAAGAGCTAATGCTTCTGTTAAGGATGAACCTTGAGCGAGAATCTTTCCACTATCAACACCGATGACTTCAAAAGTATCCTTATCGATACGAAGTTTTTCACCGGATTGACCTACATTCGTTGTTGTTGCCATATAATTTTAAATACCTGGATTAAGTCCCGAAAAAGGAATATAGAGCGTATGCCATCTGACATAAAGTGTGTTTGCAGTTCCAGAGTTTGCTCTTATAGATTTTTGTTCTGCCCATACTGTTGTATCTGTCGGCGCACCTGAGGGTAGTTTAGAAACATCATTCTGAATTCCAACCTTCTTTCCATTTATATAGAAGCTGCAACTCTGTTTAGGTATGAATACTGCTGTATAAAGATTGTCATCTGCCTGAGTCACATCCGATGTATCAAGAATCATCTTGGTACTCGTACTTCCATTACTTGTTGATCCTTTTATTTTTTGTCCACCTGCTGCATTAGACTGAAATACAAAACCAAAATGTTTTTCTTCAAAAGAAGTCGATCCCGCTCCAGCTGCTCCAAATACTACAAATGCATAATGCGTTCCATCTGATTCAGTGTTCCAATTAATACATGCGGTCATTGACAATGGATGATCGAATATATTGAGCGATGCAAGATCACCATTTAATTCATTGAATGAATAACTACTAGATGCTGTACCACTGGTGATCGTAAGACCATTAGTGTCATATGTTCTAGCTGCTCCAGCTCCACTTGCAGATCCTGCATATCTGGTATCTGTTTCGAAATTCATGTGAATAATATGACGTTGATCAATTGGTACAGGCAAAGCTTCCAAATCCGAATAACGCACCTTTTGTGCATCTGCTCCGGTATGTCCGTGCCTTTCTACTGCCATATTAATTATCTACTTATTAGGACGTTGAATATAATCTAATGTTATATCTGATACACCAAGTTCTTCTCTGTCGGTTCCAGCTTCACCGTGACGAATTTCTACATAAAACCACGCCTTATATGCTGGAAGATTGATATTTAGTTTTCCTGTCGTAACATCGTCATCACCTGTAATCTCTCCTATTTTCTGATAGTTATAAACAATCGCTACCGTTTGACTTGCAATAGTTCCAGTAGTAAACGTATCAGTAACGGTGATAATATTAGGAGTTCCTGTAGCAATTGATGCAACCCAACGAACATCTCCTGCTGCTGGTCCTTCTATTATCTCAATCATGTCACCAACAGCTACATTAGCTACACTGTTAGTGGTTTTAAGATCGAAATTAGTATCACCACTGGTTGTTGAATTAAGAGTAGTCTTAAGTTCAAGTACATCCTCTCGGCGCATTCCTATAACTACTTTACGTACAGATGATGCATCAAGTTTTGTAATATTGGCATAAATACGTCTCAGGAATGTTTCTGCAAATTTAGCTGGAAGAGCCTGCTTTGTTACAAAATAATTACCCTCACCTGCACTAGCAGATGAACTATCTATAATATCTATATATACGCCATCTGATCCAGCATTTGCATCCTTATAGGCGATATAAAGTTCTTCTGCACCCTCATCTGAATATAATGCACCGATAACTAAATTAGAACTCATTTGACCTGAAGATGGTCTAAATTCATAATTTAATCTATTTTCACGAGGGGTATAGCTCCAGACACCGCTTCTTGTTCTAAGTGTTTTACGACCAGATATTTTCGTTAAAAATACAATCTTATCTTGCCATGTTATAACAGCTCCAGACCAAATAGTTGCTGGTGCTAAATCAAATGCATTGTCACGAAGATCTGGTAATTGAGCTACTTTTTCAAATAATGATCCATTAAATATATGAATTGATGCATCACGTCCACCTATTGCAAATAGAGTGTTCTCAAATACTTGAAGAGCATCTGCTGGTCTATTACCTGGTATTTCTAAAATACTATTATATGTATCACTTGTTCCATCCCAGAAATACACATTCCCTGATCCACATCCCATAACTAAAAAGTCATTCCATACAGCCATTGTTCTTACAACTTCCTGAACAGGCAATACAAGATCAGCTTGAGTCCATGTCGTACCATCCCATGAGTCTATATCGTTTCCTGATCCTACAAAAAACTTACCGATATACTTAATTGTAGGTCCATATTTGGTATCTGTGTTTGATCTATTCTGCCATGAGTCTGTCCATACCGCACCATCAAATTTCCCTACTGTATTATTTTGAACATAATATAAATCATCATCATATTCTACGAGTCCTTGACCATTCCCTGCATTTCCTGAAACATTTTCTTGAGTCCACGAACCACCAGACTTTTGAAATACTTCATTAGCGTCTGTTAGAAGATATAATAATCCACCGTTAGCTTTAACAATCCATTTAGGTGTGTCATTAAGTGTAGCAAGACCTGCTTCTGACTCATCTTTATCTGGCAACATCTGGCTTCTAAGGAATCCTTCTTTAGAATCAAAGTCAATTTCTTTACTAAAATACAAACCACCTTCTTTGTTTCCAAAAAGATCGATACCTTGTGTTAAGCCAGGAATTTGTTTGATTTGTTTTTCACCCATATTAATTGCTAGAAAATGCTCTTGAGATTTCATCGCCATATAAACGATTGCCCCCTTGTATTTCACGAACACTAATCATGCGCTTTGCTTCAAGCGACTTCTGTTTTAATGTTTGTTTTATTTTTTGAACTTCAGCTTCGTATTTAGCTTCTACAACCTGAGCTTCATTAAAATCTTCACGTGTGTAAAGACCCTGCATCCAACTATAGAATGTAAGAGCCTTTAAGAATCTTCGTGGAACATCAGGGGTTGCAGAAGCAGCCGACACTGAAGTAGCGCCAATACTAAAGTTAACCTGTGCACCGTAATTTGAATTAGGTACAGGATAAAATTCAATCTCATCGTTATAAATTGTATAAACCGTAGGAGTACCAGAGTCATCTGGTTTGGGATCAAGAGCATCAAAAGTATCTTTATCAAGATATTTTAATTTTACTGTTTCTGCTGAAATACCTATATCATGAACATGTAAAATACTCGCATTGATTGAGCTTGTTTGATATTTACGACTAGCAGCACCAAGTGTTAGGACAGCAGAAGTCTCAAGCCATGTAGCTCGTGGAAACCTAGCAGCTAGATCGTCCATTCCTTCATTAATCCAATCGAGATATTTGTCAGCATTGTTAGCGGATACCTCTCCTAACTTTCTACCTATATCATGCTGTAAACCGCCGACTGTTGAAATTAGAGACATAAAAGACAATAAATCTTGGATTTATTCCAAAACCTACCGTCTGTTACAGGATTGTAGATCTCTATTATTTAATGAAATTATACCATTTTTTAGGGTTTTGTATAGAAAAACTTTTTATTACCTTTCTCCTTACGGAATTTATCAACAATTTTTTGATATGCTTTAACCCACATCTTTGCATTTTTCTCCATATTATAATTTGTTTTCAAATCATTATATGCATTGTTTCCAAGCTTAACGCGCAAGTCCTCATCTAGGATAAGTTTCTCCATAGCATCGAACCATTCATGTGGTTCATCAGCGTGAAGTCCTGTTTTGCCATCTTTGATAGAGCTGTAACATTCTGTAGAGGATGCAACCGTTGCAGTCTTATTTACAGAATATTCAAGATAACGCAAATTGGATTTCGCTCTATTAAACTTATTATCCATAGCTGGAGCTAGTCCTATATCAAGACCAATAGATGCAATAAGCTCCGGCCACTTCTTAAGCTTTGCCCAGTCATGACGTATAATTCTTCCCTTAAGTCCTTTCATCTTCTTATCTGACCAAACAGACTCACCGTACATTGCCATTGTGTGGAATACTACGTTCTTGTGCTTCTTTAATATTTCTATTACAGGTTCTTCAATTAACTTTAGATTCTCATAGTGAGCGGCTGATCCTAACCATGCCATATGAATCTTCCCATCCTTGTGAACCTTCTTCTTAGTCTTCTCGCGCCAAGGCATGTCTAAACTATTGGGTAATATGTAAACACTGTCAGGTTTATCCTTTTGATGAATATTATAAAGATCCTGAGTAGTTACCGTAATAGCGTCAACCTTTTTTGTGACTAACGTGCCCCACAACAAGGCTTCAGATCCTGGGTGATAACCTCTATATCCTGGATTATATGGCCTTACTGCATCAATATTGTCATCGGTCTCAAGAACGATCGGCATATTAAAATGCTCTCCTATACCACAGAAGGTTGCTATGTGCTGCAACATGTCATGACGTTGGAATACAATAATATCTGCCCAATGTGCGACATCATTAAGTTCTTCCATTGATGGAAACTCCACCTTATCCTTCTCCTCTGTCCATCTAAAGTCAGATGTCCTTACTTCTGCTAGATCTAATTTCTTAATCCACTTAGCAGGGGAGTGAATGCGATACCAGCCGACACCGCTATTGTCCCCCCAGAGATAGATTTTAAGCTTTTTTCTTGATAATTTTGACATATACTCTGTAGTTGGTTATAAGATTTATGTATTTTAGTATGATGTTTTACACACAACCACATTTTTGTTCAACCATAGATTTCATGTAATATATTCTTTATTTTTTTCTTTGCTCCAAACTTGGGCATATTCGGTCTTGAAACTGTTGATGAAAACTTTCTCTTCATAAACCTCTCAATATCTATAGGGTCATCATCTACAAGCACTGACCAACCATCTTCAACAAATCCTTTCCATTCAGTCTCACGACGCAATATACCGCATGGCACTCCCATCCAATATGCTTCATTCTGCACACCACCTGAATCTGTTAGAACCTTTTTAGCATTAGAGATAAGATTAAGATTTCTCTTATATGAAAGCGGCTTAATGGCATGGACATTATCTGGAAGTTTTATATTAAATTCATTCATCATCTTAAGAACTCTTGGATGAATTGGGAACTTGAACTTCTCATCACAAGATTCTATACCTTCAAATATATTCTCTAATCTTATCTTAGAATCTGCATTCTCTTGTCTATGGATAGAGAGGTAGGAATATTCTTTATAATCTTTAGATTTTGTCATCGGGCAAAATGTATTGAATGAATCAAACATTGTATTACCTACAACATATATATTCTCTCTAAGTTTCTCACTTTCTAAATTCTTTACAGCGTTATAATCAGTACAGAAAAACACTGTACTTAAATGATCTACTATCGTTCTTATCCTCTCCTCCGGCATATCACGTCTATAACATCTCATGCCTGCTTCAACATGAATTATATGAATATCAAGTTCATGTGCTGCTATTGCTCCTGCCAGTGTGGATCTGCAATCACCATATACAATCACAGCTTTTGGTTTTTCTTTCTTCAATATAGTTCTAATCCTTTGGATCATCCTTACTAGATCTGTTGTATCTAATTCATAATCGAATCCAGCGATGTCCATGTCATCAAAGAATATTTTCTTCATGAAATGATCATGGTGCTGACCAGTCCAGATAACTTTATGATTAACATTCCAAGTTAAATCAACTTTCATTATTTGAGGGCGTGTCCCAATGACGCTAATAAAATCTGTCATATTATCCTTTAGGAATAAATTTCACTTTGAATTCATCTGCCATAATTTCCTTTATCACCTCTAAAGCCTTAGCTCTTTTACCTTCACGTTCATTTCTCTCTGACAGACTGTTTTCATGACGAACATACTCATACAATGCTTCATTAGAAAATACATACTTAAAATCAGAATACATCCAATCAAGATGCTGCATCCAATCATATGCATCCTTAGTCTCCTCTCTTAACGGACACTTTCTAATCACATGTTTCTTAAATATTGGAACACCGTTAATCTCCTGTTGCTTGAGAAGTCTACCGGGATCTGTTGTCACGGCTTCACGATAACCTCTTATAATACAGTTGTGTCCTGTATCCCATAGGTTTGTATAGAGTGAATGAACGAATACATCTAAGTCATCGTCCTCGCAGAAGGCCTGTACGGCTCTCTCAAGGCGATTAGGAAGAGATAGGTCGTCTGCTGCCTGTACAGTCATTAGAGAGCCTTTTGCAGCTTTATAACCAGCCATCTGTGCTCCAACTACTCCCGAGTGAGGGATCTCAATAAACTTAATCCTTTTATCAGTAAATCCCATCACCACTCGCTGTAGTTCATCTTTATCATCACTTCCATCATTAACTATAATCAATTCCCATTTCTTATAGGTCTGAGTCAAAATACTCATGATCGCATTAGCTATTGTATGCGACGAGTTATATACAGGAATAATTACTGATACGAGAGGTTTTTTCATATCATTTAGTTAAATCAACGAGATACATGGTCTTATCACTCAACTTCTTTTTCTTAATGACATGGAAGTCTTTCTCGTAGTCATGTGTGTGACAATGAGCGATGCTTTCAAATTCAACTGGTTCAATAATAAGTGCTATCTTCCCATGCCGCTTGATAGCTTCAACAGCCTTTTGCCAAGTTTCTTTAGTGATGTGCTCCAGAGTTGTATATGAGAATATTAGATCATGATCATTCCCAAGTTCTCCTATGTCTTCAACCTTTTTACAGTAGAATGCTTTGTCGGGATACGTCTTAGAAGCATAACTACATAATTTCTCTGATATATCTATACCTGTATAATTTTTGCGTTCAAACCATTCAACCATTCTTCCGCTACCACACCCAATATCAAGCACTGAATCAAATTCAATATCCTTAAGCCATTTCTTAATTATCTTTTCATCCTTCTCTGGCAGTGAATAGTTGGCATCAGATTGTTCAATCCATGTATCTGCACGGTTCTCCCAATATTCCTTTGGATCATACTTAACAAGTTTCTCAATAGTATTTTTGAATTTCTTATGAGAAAGCTTGCTTCTCCAATACTTAGATCCCTCAAGATTCGGTGGTAATTCTGAAAGTTTCTTCAAGCCTTTAGCAATTATCTTAGGATCCGCAACCTTAGTTTGCATTACATGCTTGATAGGAAGATTAACAAGAGCATGTCTTCCTGCTGTTATGAACTCAAGTACACCAAGTGGAAGACCATCATGGATAGTGAGTCTCATAATCGCAGAACACTGTTCTATAAGTTTATCCATGTCATTAACATATCCTCTGTATTGGACATTGTTTAATCTTCCTGTATAGCTATCGTCTCCAAAGAAGATGAAATCAATCTCTGGACATAACTTAGCCACTTCTTTACATAAATCTGGTAAATAGAATCCCTTATTATTCTGTGGCTGATAAACAGCTACCGTGAACTTCTCAGGCATTGGAAGTGGTTTATAAAGCCAACGTGGTGGGATTGGTACAACCTTTGCATCAATACCAAGTTCTTTTAATTCTTTCTTAGTGAAGTCTGCCTCACATAGGTGGTAATCAATATTCTTTTCAAAGAAATCTAACAAAACCCTTCTATGGAATAGATCCATCTGTTGCATCTGCCAAATATCTGTTCCAATCCAATGGATAATACGTTTACCCTTACAGTTATTGAAAACCTGACCACATTGATCAGCCAGTGTTGGAAAGAACCCTAATAGATAAACAGCCTCATACATGTGAGGTTTAAACGATGGCATCTGTTTATAATCAGCATCCAAGAGTCTTGATGTGCGCTTACCATGAAATGGAGCGCCAAGAGATGTAACACAAATCTTATTTTCCTTAATCCCATGCTTCTTCTGTATCTGTCTTACACGTTTAATCCAATGACGAGAGCTGTCATGAGAGAGTCCTCCACGATGTGGGTACTCAGTATCAAAGAATATATCTCTAACAAATACTCCTTTACCACCAGCTTTTACAACTTGAAGCCATAGATCCCAATCCTGCAGAGACTTAATCTTTGGATCCCATCCTCCGATCTTTTCAAACATCTCTCTTTTAAGTGGAAATGAACCATCAATATAATTATGTTGATCTAAGAAATACGGATCAAACGGTTCTGACAAATAATCAAATCCTTTAGCGCCATTGTAACTTCCATCAGAACGCTTCACATACCCTGCATATGCGGTGTATTCATCAAGACTCATGTTGGCTTCTTCGGCAAGTTCTTTAACGTCCTTCTTAGAAAGAATCTGATCTAAGAATCTATATCCTCCATACATAAAGTCATAATCAGGATTATCCTCTAATGTATTAATCCAAATACGTACAACTCCAGGAAATAGCTTAGCGTCTGCTGGTAGGAAGGAAATAAACTTACCTTCTGCTAATTTAGCTGCATCATTCCTAGCAATACACGCTCCTTGATTCTCTTTCGCATAAATAGCACTAACAGATACCTTATGATCTCTATACTTTTTAACAATGCTCTTTACTGCTTTGGCTGATTTATCACATCCATCCACTGAAAGGATGATCTCAATATTAGGATAGTCTTGGTCAACGATTGAATGAACTGCATCTCCTACAGTATCTTGATCACCATATACTGGCATCACGAATGATATAAGTGGAAGTTCTTTTGCTTTCATAATTTAAAATTAGAGGGGAGAAAGAGCTCCCCCTGAGTTATTCACCCCCTTCGAGGGTTTTAATTACGCGACTTGGGTTTCCGACAACGAGTGTGTATGGAGGAACGTTCTTGTTAACGACCGCCCCACAACCAACCATTGCGCCCTCACCAATTGTGACACCACAGAGAATAGTAGCGTTGGCTCCGATTGAAGCACCACGCTTTATAAGCGTTGTCTCGTAATCCACTGATTCCACAGGTCGTGTACTCCAGGGCTTACGAACATTTGTGAACACCACTGATGGTCCCACAAACACGCCATCTTCAAGAATAACGCCCTTATAAATAGAGACGTTGTTCTGAACACGTACATTATCACCGATCACAACACCTTCGTCGACGTAGCAGTTCTGCCCAAACGAGCAGTTTTCGCCGATCTTAGTATTCTCTCGAATGTGTACCCAATGCCAAACCACCGTTCCTTTGCCAATACGACAAGGAAGATCGATAATGGCGGTTTCGTGCTTAGTGCAGTTCACCAGTTCGTCTTTTTGCTTAATCAAGTGTACCTCCAATGTCATATGTGTTTGTCATAGCTTCGCATAAATCAATTATAGGTGCCACTTCCTTTAAGGTGGTTCCCTTCCCTTTAAGAAGTTGCTCGTAAACTTTATTGTGCAAATTCTCCAGTATTCTCGTTAAGTTCAACCGCTCACCATTTATTTCAAAGACACGATATTGATTATCCTTATCTGCCTTTAAATTAATATGCCATTTAATATCTGCTTTCTTGAGTCTCAATGTTCCAGCACCTTCTTTAACGCTCAAGTAATCAACATTAAAATCTAAACATTCACCAAATAACCATAGAAGTAGATCGAAATAATGAACACCTATATTGAACAGAAGGCCACCGGATTGAGTTTCTTTACCTTTCCATCCATCCCAATAAAAGTCTCCTCTTTTCATTGATATATTAATATCAACATTATTATTATCTCCTAATGACTCACGGAGTTCTTTTAACTTATCACTGGTACGTAATTGCAAGACTGTATAAACCTTAGCTCCCCATCTAGCTTCTAATTCTCTTATTTCTTCTAATTCCTTTACTGATAAGACTAATGGTTTCTCACATAGGACATTCTTGCCTCTCTTTAGAACCTTTTTAATTAGCTCCCCATGTGTGTAGTTAGGAGTACAAATTACAACCCAATCTACTTCCTTATTAAACTTTTCCAGTGTGACCATGTCCCCAACCTTAGTAAAGAATTCAACATCACTATCTAGCTTCATCTTCTTTTCCTCATCTATGTCACATGCCATCAAAAGTTTCCCACCAATGTGTTCTATTGCAGCAACATGACGATCAAATATAAATCCACAACCGATCACGGAAAATTTGAGAAGCCGCTTTTCTTGATTCTCTGACATATATAGTCTATTTGTTTATTTTTTAATTCTGGGAATAACGGTAATGACACGATGTGTCTTCCTATCCATTCAGTATTTGGCAATTTATGTACAAGTGATACATCACTATACGCTTTCATTAAATGAAGTGGTTCGAAATGGACACTACACTGAATACCAGAGTCATCCATGAAGTCCATAAATTTTACTCTATCTCTAACAAGCATTGGATAAAGATGAAGGCCAGTATTCTTCAATCTAAGATTGTAATTATAACGAATAATGCATCTAAGACGTTGTTCATTCATCCAGTTAAGCTTCTTAAGCTGTTCTATTCCTATAGCTGCTTGAATATCATTCATGTTCATCTTCCATCCACAGAATGAAACGTCATACCCCCAACGACGTGATCCTGTATCAAGACCTTCATTAGAGTTCCTTTTAGTACATCCATGTAAACGAGCAAGCTTTAGGTATTTGTAATATTCTTCATTATTAGTAGTAATCATGCCACCAAATCCTGTAGTCATGTTCTTTGTTGGGTGGAATGAGTACGTTTGGAGATCTCCTTGATGGCAATTCTCTTCTATTAGATGTGCTGAATCAAAAATGACCGGTATCTCTCTTGGTTTCCAATCAACTGAATTACCAGTTAAATGAACTATTATTGCTGCCTTTGGACGGGTTAATTTGGAGAGTTCAGTAAATTCTCCCTCATCCATACATAGATTTTTCATATCTACATCACAAAATATCGGAGTAGCTCCACAATGATGAATAACAGATGCACTTGCTGTAAACGTTAAGGATGGAACAATTACATTATCTCCTTCACCTATTCCTAAAGCCCGAAGAGAAAGAAATAAAGCAGAAGTACCAGAAGAAACTGCAACTGCATATTTAGATCCAACATATTTGGCAAACATTTCTTCAAATTCCTCAACCTTCTTACCCTGTCCTAGTTGACCTGATGATAAGACCTTATTAACCGCCCTCTTCTCAGCCCTGGTAATATATGGTTTGGCAAATGGTATCTTATATTTCATTTTCATATATTTTATCAAAATCTTTTACTAATTGAGTAAAAACATCTTCTAAAAGATCACAATTTGGAACAACGCAATGGCCACCGATTTTTCCTTCCATTGGTCTCAAATAAGGTTTTCTGTAATGACCCATGCCAAGCTCCTCATATCCTTCATTATAAGTTTTGTTTGCAACCGTATACACCTCCTCAAAGTTTAAATTATATTTATCACAAATTCTTGCCACTTCTTTACAAGCAATAATCTGCCAACCATATAAAGTGGTAGATATAATCTTTAACATTTCAGTCGTCTGAGATTTATCGAATACTATTGTTTTAATTTTGGCATTAATAAAATATTCAGCAACTTTATTCGCTACTTCTTTTTCACCTCCTATAAATTTAACAAAAGTCCTAATACTATTAGCCAAATTAGGATGTTTCCCACGCACAGGAGAATGTACTGTTTTAGGGTGAGAAATCCTTGATGTCGTGCCAATAGGTACGGTTGAATGAATGATAACAATGCTAGGATTATAAAAACTGATATATGTATTGACATATTCTTCAAATCTTTGTGAATAAGGAAAAGTAATATGAAGGTAGTCCACATGCTTTGGTAAGCCAGATTTAGGTTCTACGTCTCTAATAAAAACAGACTCCCCGTGTGCATCATGCAATACTTCGTAGAGTCCTTTTCCTATCTCTCCTGCACCAACCACTAAAGAAGTGGGATGTTGTTTTTGTACCATATTACGTACTGAGCTAAATCTTTCTCGAAATCTGTCTTAGACATGAATCCAAGTGATTTAGCTTTCTCTATGTTAGCACAAAGTCTTTGCACCTCTCCTGGTCGTGACTTTGTATGAATAATTTGTGAATTTGATTTTGTAAGCTTGATAATAATTTCTGCAAGCTCTTTAATCTTAATTGTACTTCCTGTACCAACATTTATTGGATCTCCGTATGTTTCAAGTTTAGCACACAAGTCATAGGCTGCAATCGCGTCATCCACATACATGTAATCTCGCTCTTGTTTACCATCTCCAAATATATACAAAGGATCATCTAATAAAGCAGCTCTTGTAAACTTTGATATTACCGATCCGTAACTTGTGTCGTTCTGCCACTCACCAAATATATTAAAGTTCCTCAATATTATAACCTTCGTTCCAAACGTGTCCCTGTAGGCCTTACACAGCCTGTCTCCTGCGATTTTAGAGGCAGCATAGGGTGACTGTCCATCTAATGGATGTAACTCGCTTATAGTCCCTGTTTGAGAAGTTCCGTATACCTCACTGGTAGAAGCAAAGATCATCTTCTTGTCGTACTTTCTACAAGCCTCGAGAACATTCATTGTCCCTGTGACATTGATGTCTATGGTCTCTTGCGGAAAGTCTATGGATCTATCAACGTGAATTTGAGCAGCTAAATGGAAAACAATATCAGCCCACTCAATATAGGTTTCTAATTCATTGTAATAACGTATGTCTGCATAGGCCACACCGTCTCGTGGTGCTTTGCAAGGATGGAAGAAATTATCGACTGAGATGACCTCATGTTCTTGGGATTCGAGATGTTTTCTTAGATGATATCCTAGAAATCCTGCGCCGCCGAGAACTAAACACTTATTCTTTTTCTGTAACATACAGTATATGCTTTAACCTAAAATCTAACAAGCTCCTGTTATAAGCATCTTCATAGAGGCTAATTAGAGCATCCTAACGAACAAGCACGGGTTCCATCAGGTGCTGTTATAGTAGCTCCCTGAAGAGTCTGTCTACATTTGCGGCAACGGTTATCTACAACTGATTCTTTTACAACTACTTTCTTGGCAACTTTCTTTTTTGGGGTTACTTTTTTTACTTTTGGCATATTAATAAATTACTTTTTGAAAATTAACTTACAGCGGTTCTATCAACTCCCGATGATGGAAGATCGTTAGAAGCCCATGTTAGATCAGTTATTGTTGCGTCATCTCCATTTCCTGATGTATCTGCGATGTTTGTTCCAGATCCTTCTGTATATAGGAGTTCGTTTAGAAGATTGTCACGAGGAACTGCGCTATCAAAATATATAGCTTTTCTTTCAGTCAGATCCAATCGTTTATCCCAGAAGTGAAAGTGCGTTGATTGTCCTGCTAAAGACACTGCGCCTGATGGGCGCGCTCCTATAACCCAAGCACCATTCGCTGCTTCTGGCGTGAGAGTGAGGGTTGTTTGCTTAACTGAATCCACATAAAGATCCAATCTATTGGAAGCCTTTACATGAACTAGAATAAAACTATGCCACCTTCGATCGTTAATGTATCCAAATGATTGTACCGACCCACCTAATTGAGATTTTAAAGTATCTGAGCTTATAGTTAATATATCCCTTCCTGTACCTGTACCGTCAGCTTGAGACATTAATACTGCATTACCCCTAGATAAAACACGCATCCAGATTGAAGCTGACCAATCACTTGTTGTTGGATCAAAAGTAATACCTGTAGTTATAAAGTCACCATTCGTACCTGTATGACGAACACTATTATTACTGCTTCTTACTGATATTCTATTTGCCATATTTTTAACTTAATGCTGTTCTATTTGTTGTTATAGCTGATCTACTTCCTCTTGGAACATTAGCACTATCCCACACTACGCCTGACAGCGTTCCTGCATTTGCTGATGATCCCGTGCTTGCTACACTCGCTCCCGATCCTTCTGTACATAGATATTCATCAAGAGCAGCAGTTCCTGTAACGGCATGGTTAAAATACAAGTCTGCAACTTGCGCTGTTGTTAGTTCGTAGTCAAAAACTCTCATGTGAGTTATAAGACCGTCTAAAACATTTGTTGCTGCACCGCTCCACGCCCCCCACTTCATCCCTTGAGAAGCTGCATTTATACTTGTCGCAAGTGCTTCTGCTGAAGCTTCGGCAGTTTGAAGAACATTATTATAATAACACTTAAACCCTGCTACGGTGGATGACCCATCATAGGTAACTGTCACAAGCGTCCATCTGTTTAATAACGGTGGTATAAAATCAACATATAATGATGAGCCTGCGCCAGCCGAGCCAATCAGCCAATTACGAAATAGCCCGCCGCTAATTCGCGAGTGCCAGCCCTGAAATGGACTGCCCTTCCATTCACCTCCTAAAATCCGAGTAGCACTAATAGTACGAAAGGCCACATAAAACGACCAACTAAAAGAGTCTGTACGCTCAAAGTTATATACGTCCGTTCCAATATCTAATTCTTTTCCACTAACTCCATCGAAATTAAGTGAGTTCGCGAAGTTAGCAACAGATAATCTGGGCATATTATTTTATTACTTCTTATACAATTACATCTTCTTCACTGCTATCTACTAATATTTCGCCTGATTTTACTACAGGTGTTTCTATTTGTGTTTTAGGTTGCGCTGCTACTTCTGCTTCGACTACAAGTCCAGCCGCAAGAGCCTTTATATAATCATCTATCGTTCCCGCATATTCATTAGGTACATTTCTAACAACTTCAACTCCATCAACATCCATTGTTACTGTTCTTTCTGCATCGTCTATTGATACGAATTTAACTACTGCCATATATTTATTTGTTTATATTAATTAACGAAAACTACAGCTAAAGTTTACATCTCCAGTAGTTGTCATTCCAACATAAATACCCGTTCCCATTATCATATCAAGAGTAACTGTAAGTGGCGCAAATGGAGTCGTTGTAAATGTATGATTAAATACTATCGTTCCTGACTCAGCAGTATTATCATAAATTATAAGCGAACCGGCTGTAGGCGCTGCATCATTGCAAGCAATAGTTACAGTGTGCAGGAACCCTGCACTTGCTTTAACTTGGGTATCTACTACTGCAACTGCGCTATAGCTAAACTGACCCTCAACTTTCATTACGTCATTAGTAAGGTCTTCACCTGCATCTAATGTTCCTTTAGTTACAATTATCCGCCCAGCAAGATCTCCTTTAATATTACCTACATCTCCTTCAGTCATTGCAGCTAGACCTGTTGGATCATCAATTTCTTGACCTGTTAAAGATACATTTGATCCGCTTACAAAAACAGAACCTTCCTCATAAATAGCATCGGCAGAACCTGATGTTAATGTTGTTTTAAGTGCGCCAGCGGTCTCATCGTAAGATGCGTTTAAGATTTGCTGTTCGCTCCATATTGGATTTTCTGGCATATAAATTGATTATTTATTTTACAGCCTAAGGAGCTGTAAAGCTCCAAAGGTCGTAAAACAACTAATTATACAGATGTAACGATGAGTGATTCCATTCCTGATGCGTCATCCCAAAGTCCACCACCAACTGTAACTCCGCCAGCCGTCGCTGCGGATGTTGTTGATACTCCTGTGAGAATATCGCTTGAACCTGTCCATAGAGTAAGTCCTGCAGAAGTATCCAAGATAGCGGCTGTAAAGTTCGCCTTCCATCCGAATGTGTCTGCTTGATTCAATGGGTCTTCCTTTGTAGCCCCAGTAACCGTAAAGGTTTGAATACCTCCGTCGAGTTCTGTAGCTCCATAGAAGCCTTTACCAAAGATGACTGTTCCATAACCAAGTGCTGAAATACCTTCTTGACCTGCTGTTGCTTCAGACACAGCAAGTGCGTTTGAACAACCACGAATGATTGGTGCAAGAGTCGATTCAACGAAACGAACACCTTGTACACGACCAACTTCACCTCTATAGAGGAACTCTGGAGTTGTGTATAGGTGATAGTTCTGCCAAGTAGAATCTGCCATTAAGTCTTGTGCAACTCGAGGGTGAACGATCCCAACATAGTTTTCCCCATCAACCGTTCGAGCGTTGAGAGAACGAAGTTCCCCAACCATTGCACGGATGTCTGATACTGCGATAACAACTGTTCCATCTGGATTACCTCCAGCACTACGCATAAGTGCCTTAGAAGCAGAGATGTCAATTCTATTAGCTGATACTTTAACAGCATTAAGTGCGGATCCACCTCCTGTTGCAGGAAGATCTCCATGAATAACAATCGCTTCAACAATGTAACGGTCAATTGTTTCTGCTGCCTGATGCGCTAGACGCTCAGTAGCCATTTTCATTGTATCTGTAACTGCTGTTAGTTGTACTAGATCTGTCTCAACCACATATCCACCCATCTGTTCAATGAGTGCTGATACACGGTTTGTAGAAAGCACGTTCGCTGACGGACGGTTTCCTTGTGTTAATTTTTGTCCAAGTGAAAGTCGGACTGGGCGATTCCAATACACGCTTGTTCCCTCACCCACTGGAATTGGTTTCTTCTCAGCGAATTGATAAAACTTTGTTGCTGGATCTAGAACCTCTAAAAGAAGCCGATCGTAGTAGTT